>Ga0233431_1000277_pt1 | contig 119252 bp, 95 predicted proteins | sample SI_118_April2016_FD_179867 | JGI IMG/M metagenome (GOLD analysis project Ga0233431, IMG submission 179867) | Seawater microbial communities from Saanich Inlet, British Columbia, Canada - SI_118_April2016_200_MG | ecosystem: Environmental > Aquatic > Marine > Inlet | place: Canada: British... | reverse complement strand
GACCACAGGAGATCAGATCAATGGGCAAACGGGACCTCACCGAGGAGCGGCGGCGCGAGCTCCGGCAGCTGGCAATCGAGGCGAGGCGGCTGATCGTCGAGTCGGTGCACCACGCCGGCGCCGGCCATCTGGGCGGGCCGCTGTCGGCCGCCGATATCCTCGTATCGCTCTACTTCGAAATTATGAATATCGATCCTCAGAAACCAGGCGACTCGGACCGGGACCGCTTCATCCTCTCCAAGGGGCACTCGTCGATCGGCCTGTACTCGGTTCTGGCGATGCGGGGGTATTTTCCGATTGAGGAATTGAAGACGTTCGATGCGATCGATTCGCGGCTGCAGGGGCATCCGGATATGGCGGTGCTGCCCGGGTTGGATATGTCGACCGGGTCGCTGGGGCAGGGGCTGTCGCCGGGGATCGGGATGGCGCTGGCGGCGCAGTTGAAAGGGCAGTCGTACCACACCTGGGTGCTGATGGGAGACGGGGATTCGCAGGAGGGACAGGTCTGGGAGGCGGCCTTTGTGGCGGCGCGCTACGGGCTGGGTAACCTGACGGCGGTTCTGGATTGGAACGGGCTGCAGCAGTACGGCTGGGCCACGGAGAGTGGGTACGGAACGCTGGAGCGGATGCCGCCGCAGGAGAATCCGGTCGGCCGCTGGCAGGCATTCGGCTGGCGGACGCTAGAGATCGACGGCCACGACTTCGACCAGATCGTCGAGGCGTGCACCGAGGCGAAGGAGAGCGACGGGACACCGACGATCATCATCGCGCGCACGGTCAAGGGGAAGGGGATTTCCTATATGGAAAACGACTACAACTGGCACGCCCAGCCGCCGACGGACGAAGATCTGCGTCTGGCACAGGAGGAACTCGCCGGGCAGGAGAAGGCTTTATGAAAGTGCAGATTACCGATCGACTGGTGGCCCAGCGGGACGCCTTCGGGGAGACGCTGCTGGAGCTGGTCGCCGAGGATGAGCGGGTCTACGTGCTGGATGGGGATCTGGCGAATTCGACCAAGGCGGACATGGTGGCGCTGGAGCGGCCGGACCGCTTCTTGCAAATGGGGATCGCCGAGCAGAACATGGTGGGGGTGGCGGCGGGCATGGCCAGCTGCGGCCTGGTGCCGTGGCTGAGCAGTTTTGCCTGTTTTCTGGTCAACCGCGACCTGGACCAGCTGCGGGTGGTGGTGGCGCAGCCGAATCTGAGCGTCAAGTTGGCCGGGGCGTATTCCGGACTGCTGACCGGCAAGACCGGTAAGACCCACCAGGAGGTGGCCGATCTCGCGGTGATGCGCTCGATGCCGAATATGGTGGTGATCGCGCCGGCGGACGGGGTGGAGACGCGGCTGGCGATGCGGGCGGCCAACGCGTACGATGGGCCGGTCTACATGCGTCTGACTCGCGACCCGCATCCGGTGATCTTTCCGGAGGATTACGACTTTGAGATCGGCAAGGGGGTTGCGGTGCGCGAGGGGACGGATGTAGCGCTGATTTCGACCGGAGAGCAGACGGTGCGCTGTATGGAAGCGGCAACGACGCTGGCGGCGGAGGGAGTATCGGCGCTGGTACTGCACGTGCCGACGCTCAAACCGCTGGACGAAGCGGCGATCGTGGCGGCGGCCGAAAAGACCGGTCGGGTGGTGACTGCGGAGGACCACACGATCATCGGCGGTCTGGGCGGCGCGGTGGCCGAGGTGCTGGGGGAGCGGTGTCCGACGCGGATCAAGCGGGTGGGGATCGCCGATTGTTTTGGCGAGTCGGCGGCCAACGACGACCTGTTGGAGAAGTACGGCCTGACCTCCGACCACGTGGCGGCGGCAGCGCGCAGTCTGCTGTAGAGGGATGAGCGCGCGGTTCGGAGGGGCGCAGCTGTATCTGTTTTACGACGGCGAGTGCGAACTCTGCCTGCGCTTCAAGGAGTGGATCGAGGCGCGCGACCGAGGGGGGACGATCGCGGCGCTGGCGCTGGATGGTCCAGAGCTGCCGGAGCGGTTCCCGGAGGTGGATCTGGAGATGGCGCGGGCGCAGCTGACGGTGCTTGACCGAGAGGGACGGATCTACGAGGGGCTGGCTGCGCTGCGCCAACTGGCCCTGCGTCTGCCGGGGATCCGGCGATTGGACTGGATCTACCGGCTTCCCGGAGCGCAGGTGGTCGCCGGTGGCCTGTATCGGACGGTCAATCGGTATCGGAAGCAGCTGTGCCTGAGCTGCGGCGAGAAGTGGAAGCCGTCGCTCAAATACAGCGAGCGGAAGAAGCGTCGGCGGAGGTGAACAGCGGCGGAGCGAACGGCGACCGTAGTTTGCCAGGGTGCGGGGAGGGGCGTAGATTTTGTGGGACGAATAGGCGTTTTAAATGGGGCGGATGAGATAGGTTCTTGCCTCGGATAGGCGGGTTTCTAGGCAGCTTGCGAAACTCCAGAATAGATCGAGGCTCAGAATAATTATTGGGAGACCTATAGAAGAGAGATGATGATCAATATTGAGATCAAGGCGCGCTGCGATGACATCGAGCGCACGGAAGAGAATTTGAACTCGCTCGGGGCGGGGCCGGCGGGAACTTTCCACCAGAAGGACACCTATTTCAAGGTGGACAAAGGGAGGTTGAAGCTGCGCGAATTGGAGCCGGACGAGGGACATTTGATCTTCTACACGCGCGAGGATGTGCCCGGTCCCAAGCGGAGCGACTACGAGCTGGCGTTCACCTCGGATCCAGAGGCGATGCGCGGCATACTGTCCAAGCTGCTGGGTATCTCGATCGAGGTGGAAAAGACCCGGCAGGTCTGGCTGTGGGACGACAATGTCCGCGTCCATCTGGACGAGGTGAAGGGGCTGGGGCGGTTCATCGAGCTGGAGGCGGTGACCGATGAGAAGGGGGTGGATGAGAGCTATCAGCGTGTGGAGACGCTGATGCGGGCGCTGGAGATCGGCAGCGACCAGCTAATCGAGGGGTCCTATGGCGACTTACTCGTTCAAAAGGGCGAGTAAGTCGCCTGGCAGTTTTCTGGTCCCCAATGCAATTGGGACTTTAAACCGCACTGGGATCTAATTTTCTGCGGAGTATTCCGATTTTAAAGAGCGGCGGCTGAATCTTCATTTAGCTTGCCTGTTTCCTCAATTTTTTCATATATTTACGTCCATGGCAGATAGAGACGAGCAGATACGGGGAGTCGTCGTTCAAATCTACGGCGACGAATACCAGATCGGTAGCCAGAACGGGGCGACCGAGGTACAGCGGATCGCGGCCTATGTGGACGGGAAGATGAAAGAGATCGCCGCGCAGCACAACGGCCGCGTGGCCAAAGGGTCGCTGGCGGTGCTGGCGGCCATGGAGATCACCAGCGAACTGTTCGGCGCCATGCGCGAGCAGAACCAGCTGACGGAAAAGGCCCAGGAAAACCTCAGCCGGCTGACCCGGCTGGTAGACGAGCGAGCGGATATGTTCTCGTCGCTGCTGGATCAGGGCGGCGATTCTGGCCGGAGGATTGCGCAGGACCGGCCGATCACACGTGATCAGGCGATCAGGAGACCGGATTCGACGCCCGTTGAATGAAGTGCTTCTGTGCACAGGGCCTGTCGCTCCTGGCGCTGCTGACCCTCCTCGGCGGCTGCTTCAGCACCCCTCCGTACATAGAGGAAGACTGTCCGCTCTTTACCGATGTTGGAACGGTGCGGGCCAATCCGGCCGGCGCGCTGGACCAGCATCTGGAGGTGGAGGCGAATTTCCGGGTCTGTCCCCCGGTCGAGGGGCTGGCGGAGATCAAGCGGAAGCGGATAGAGCTGAAGCACGAGATTCTGGCGCTGCTGAGTAGCAAGAGCGAGGCGGAGCTGAACGATCCGCTGCGGGTCGAGAAGCTCCAGCGGGAGCTGCAGCAGATGGTCAACGAGAAGATCATGAAAAAGGGGCGGGTGACGCAGGTGATGATCACCGGCTTCGAGCTGAAATAGAGAAGGTGTTCCCAACAAGTTGTCGGCGCTTCCGATGCACACGGGAAGCGCCAGTTATTCCATTACTCTTGTTTTTTCAGAAGGCGCTCTGCTTCGTCGCAGAGCGTTTTTGCATTTTCCCCGCTTTCGCATTCGGCGATGATCCGCACCACCGGCTCGGTGTTGGACGACCGCAGGTGGATCCACGGGCATTCCAGTTCACCGCTCAGATAGAGTTTGGAGCCGTCCTCCACGGGATGGACAAACGCCTGCGGATAGCGCTGCTGCAGGAGGCTGACGGTATGTTGCAGCTGAGCCGGAGAGGCGGTTACCTTGCGCTTCTCGATGGCGTAGGCGGGTAGGCCGTCGACCAGCTGCGAGGTCGTCTTGCCGGAACGGGCCATCGCCTCGAGGATGACGGCAGCGCCGACGGCGGCATCCCGTCCGGGGTCGATTTCGGTCAGGACCACTCCGCCGTTCCCCTCTCCTCCGATCACCGCTCCTTCTTCCAGCATCTTCTCCACCACGTGCACCTCGCCGACCGGGGTCAGGACGACCGGGCAGTCGTTGACGCGGGCGGCGTCGCTGATGGTCTGGGAGGAGGAGAGAGTGGTGACGACCGGCCCCCTGCGGCGCGCGGTCACCGCCTGGACGGCCAGGGCCAGGGTGAAGTCCTCGCCGACCGGGCGTCCCTGTTCATCGACCAGAGTGATGCGGTCGGCATCGGGGTCGATGGCGAAACCGACATCGCTGTTGCTGGCGCGAACCGCTTCGCCGAGTTCGACCAGGTTGACGGGAATCGGCTCCGGTTCGTGGGCGAACAGGCCGTTCGGTTCGGCGTTGATCAGGGTGGTGCGCACACCCAGTTCGTCGAGCAGTTCGGGAAGGAGCAGAGAGCCGGTGCCGTTGCACGGGTCGACGGCGACTGAGAGAGAGGCGCCGCGTATCAAATCGACATCGACGTGGTCGAGGATGCGCCGCAGGTGGCGGCGGTTGACTTCGGCGCGGTCGATGCGGCGGAGGGAGCCTCCTGCCAGCGTTCTCGTCTGCTCCGCCTCGAAGAGATCGACGACGCGCTGCCCCTGTTCGGCGTTGAGGAAGATGCCGTCGGAGCGGATCATCTTGAGGCCGTTCCAGGGAGTGGGGTTGTGGCTGGCGGTGATGATGATGGCACCGGCCGCCTGGAATTCGGTAACCATCAGTTTGGCGCCCGGGGTAGAGCAGAGACCCAGATCCAGCACCTCGCAGCCGGCTGTCTGGAGGACGTCGGCGATGTCGCGGGCGAAGCGCTCCCCAGAGGGGCGAGTGTCGCGCGCCAGGACGACGGGGACGCGCTCGTCGAGAGAGGCGGCGAAGGCGCCGGCGAAGCGGCGCATGAGCTGGCTGGTGAGAGAGCGATCGACGATGCCGCGGATGCCGGAAATGCTGACGATGAGCGGGGCCTGATCTGACATGGGTTTTCTCGCGGTGCGGGTTGAAATAAAGGGAACGCACCAGACAAAATACAGGGGTTTGCAATGGTCGTAAAGTAGGCGGGAAGCGCGGAGGTTCGGGATGATCGGTCGAAGGCGCCCGGTAGCGATCGTCGACAAATGGATTTTCGGATATCGTGCGGTGATGCGAAGCCGCCGACGCAGTCAGGCGGAGGCGTCGGGAGATTGACGGAGTTCGACGGCTATAGGGGCGCGGCGATCGAGATCGAGGCTATGTGCCGCGCTGCCGCCGTTGACGGAGATCTCCAGCAGGTCGGCGCTGCCGATGAGGGCGAGAAGTTCGCCCGGAGTAACGTCGGCGTAGGTGCGGCAGAGGCGGTCGAGGTGGCGGTCGGCGGAGAGATGGATGCGCAGGTGGTCTTCCCAACCGGTGAGATCGGCCGCAGATATACTGGTCACCAGGTTGCCGAAGCGGTCGACGTGGAGGATCTGGCCTTCGATGCGCTCGCCGTATCGTTGTGGGGTCAGCTCTCCGAGCTGCACCGGATCGGTCACCGGGGGACCGACTGTAGACAGGGAGAGGCCGCGAGCGAGATGGGCGGCGATTGGCGCGAAGAGATCGCGGCCGTGGAAGGTGGCGCTGCGGCATACATCGGTCAGAGCGGGTGCATCGATGGCGCGCACCTCGGAGTCGGGTGTGTCGAAGGCGAAGCTGAAGAGACCGTTGTCCGGGCCTACCCAGTACTGATCCCGACCGCGGGCGGCCAGAGGGCGGCGACTGCTGCCGACGCCGGGATCGACGACGGCCAGGTGGACGGTATCGGGGGGGAATTCGCGGGCGGCGTGGCGCAGAACAAAAGCGCCGGCGAGAACGTCCTGGGGCGGGATTTCATGGGTCAGGTCGATCAGATGGGCTTCCGGGGCGATGGCGAGGATGACCCCTTTCACGGCGCCCACGTAGTAGTCCCGCACGCCGAAGTCGGTGGTCAGGGTGACGATGCTCATGGGGTGACTATTTCGGGAGGGAGGCTGAGCTGAGTCGGAGAGGGTCGATCAACCTGCCGTCTCATCCGCAGGTTCGATGGTGTCGCCGCCGTCGCCGCCGTCGCCGGTGGTATCATCACCAGCGTCGGTTCCGTCGTCGGGCTCTTCGGTCGTTCCGCCATCGTCGGGTTCTTCGGTCGTTCCGCCATCATCGGGTTCTTCGGTCGTTCCGCCATCATCGGGCTCTTCGGTCGTTCCGCCATCATCGGGCTCTTCGGTCGTTCCACCATCGTCGGGCTCTTCAGTCGTTCCGCCGTCGTCGGGCTCTTCGGTCGTTCCACCGTCGTCGGGCTCTTCGGTCGTGCCGCCGTCGTCGGGAGGAAGCGGTTGGGTCAGCTGGAGCAGGATTTCGACGCGGGCGGTATCGCCGGCGACGATGGTGATGTTGTCCTGGCTACCGGTGAAGAGGAGGTTCCCCTCCAGGTCGAAGCCCTCCAGGGTGAGAGAGCGGCTCTGTCCGGGTTGGATGGTGCCTATAGTGCCGAAGGCCGGTCCGATGGGGGAGACGGTCAGCTCTTTGATGATCGGCTGGAAATCGGGGCCAGTGAGCGTAGCTACGATCCGATGGATGACGATAATCAGAGGTTTGGGCAGGGGCAGGGTGAGGGTTAGAGCCGCGGCCGGCTCCATTTCTGTGGTTTCCCCTTCCACAGAGGGGCCAACCTGGTCGGGCGCGGCCGGATCGAGGGGGTTGTCTCGCTCCAGGGGGCCGCACTGGGAGCAAGCCAGCAGAATCAGGAATAGAAAGGGAATTTTCACGCGATTACTCACCATTTTCTGAAGATCTATATTTAATCTAAATGGAAAAGAGAACTTCTTCCACCGTTTTCTGTTCCTTGACAGGTACTCGGCGTCCCCCTATCGTCTTTTTCTATGCACTTCTTTTTAATTGTTCTTACGATTCTGCTGCAGGCCTGTACAGGCCTCGGGGGAAAGCGGGCTCCGGCGCCGTGGCTCTCCGGTCCGCCGGTGCTGCAGGTGGATTTCGACAGCGTCGAGGCTGCGGCCCATCTGACCTGGGAGCGCGCGCGCCGACGCGGTTTTTTGCGCTACGAGATCCAGCGCAGCGCCGGCGGGGATTTTGCACCCCTGGCAGTGGTGAAAGCGCTCGAAGATACGACTCTGGCCGACGAGGGGCTGCGGGGGAACGCCGCGTATCGGTACAGAGTGATGACCTATTTCGGCGAAGAGGAGGGGGAGCATGCGCTGGCGAGTACAATCGTGGAAGGGGGTATCCATCGGCACGCAAATGCCTGGAGCGTAGGGGATGGATCGTTCATGCCTACCCGCCTGGTGGTCGACCGGCGTGGCACGGTGGCGGTAGTCGGAGCCGGCAGCGGGCGCCTGATGCGCTTTGATCGGGCCGGCAACCCTCTGAGCGATTTGCCCTTCACCCGCGAACCCCTCGCCTGTCTGGAGACCGGTATATTGGACGGGCCGTCGCTGGCGCTGGATTCGGATAATTTCCTCTACGTCACCTACAACGTGCGACGCGAGGAGAGTCGACCACAGGCGTTCTGGAACAAGTACGATGCGGACGGGCAGCTTATCTGGGCGCGCCCTCTGGGCGGGCTTTTCGCGCGCCATATCGCCATTGATGCGGAGGATCGCATATTCATCGAGAGCATCAGCCAGCTGCGGCAGTTCGATCGGGATGGAGAGCGCCAAAGGCAGTACATAGTGCCGGCGTTGCTGGTGTCGAGCCTGCGGTTTTGGGCGGGGAGATTCGCCGCCCTGATCGAGCCTCTGAGCCTGGTGGAGGGGGACTGGCGAGCGCCCCGGCTAGTGGTGTATGAAGAAGCGGATCGGCAGACCCCCGATCTGGTCATCGGCCGGGACCCGGCTTCGCAGCAGGATCGGGGAAACGGTCTGTTGCAGCGGCCGACCGACTTCAGCGTGGATGAAGGGATGGCTCGAGCATTCGTCGTCAATGGCGGAATGGCTCGAGTAGAGGTCTTTCGCGAGGATCGGTTTTTGACGCGCTGGGGTGAGGAGGGGAGCGGTGTGGGGCAGTTCCGCTTTGCCGGTCGGGCCACGGTGCTCGATGATCTGGAAGCGGGGACGGTGACCGAGCGGTCGGTGGTGGCCGGAGGTATTGCACGGGATGAAGAGGGGTACATATACGTGGCGGATACCTTCAACCATCGGATTCAAAAATTCCAGCCATGATGCGATTTTTTCTGCTCTGGGCGCTCTGTCTGCTGTGTTGGGGTGTGGGACAGGGGGAGGGACAAGCCCGGAAGGCTTACAATATCTGGGCCAAGGAGAAGGTGCGCTATCTGCAGAGCAAGGTGACGCGGAGTCCGTACGACCCCCAGCTGCGGGTGCTGCTGGCCAAGGCATTTTACGAGGACGGAAAAAAATTTAAGGCGCGTGAACAACTGCAGGAGGCGCTGGAACTGGAGCCGGACTTCGCCGAGGCGCACTGCAACCTGGCGGTTATTTTTCACGGTCAGGGGATGGCCGGCGAGGCGCGACAGCACTTCGAGGCGGCGCTGCGGCAGGACTCGACCATGATAGAGGCAATGGCCGGGTTGGGCACGCTGCTCTGCGCTATCGAACAACAGGCGGAGGGGTTGGAGTATCTGGAGAAGGTGGCCACACTGGACCCGCAGCGGACCCGCGCCCGTTACAATATGGCGGTGGCCTATCACAAGATCGGAGACTTTAAGAAGGCGGTCGAGCACCTGGAAGCTCTGTTGGCCGTCGACGCCAACTATTCGGGGGCGCGGCGGGGGTTGGCGCGAGCGTATTACAGTTTGACGCTGCGGCGACTGCAGGCCAAGCAGCCGGAACTGGCGCTCGAGTCGATCGACCGGGCGCTGGTGTACGAAAGAGAAGACGGCAATCTGTTCTTTGCCAAAGGGCTGGCCCACCTGGGGCAGCGGCAGTACGATAGGGCCGAGGTTGCCTTCAAGGAGGTGGTGGCGCTGGAGGAGGACCACGTGCCGGCACTGCACAATCTGGGGACGGTGTGCGAGCGGCTGGGCCGACTGCAGGAGGCGGCGCACTACTACGAACGGGTGCGGGCGTTGACTCCTCATTTGGCGACGATAGAGGCGGTGAAACACGCGACCTATGACGTCGAGTATCTGGTGGAATGAAGCGGGAAAGGCAGCGGGAACGTCACGATATCGTTGACATTTATTCAGCAACAACTTAAATTATTTAGCTACAAGACTTTCTGAAATCGAAAGCCATCTTGGGAGCTGATATGACGCGCTGAGTTGCCTCTTAGTACGCGCAGTTTCGACGAGCGACTTTCTGGGGACTTTCTCAGCGATCGCTCTTTTTTTTGCCGCGTGCAGCAGCGCTCTCCTGATGGCAACCACAATCCTCGCACCGCAAGAGAAGAAATGGCCAAAGAAGACGCAATTGAGGTCCAGGCGGTGGTCAAGGAAGCTCTGCCCAACGGCTTCTTCAAAGTGGAGATGGAGAACGGCCACGAGGTTCTGGCGCATATCTCCGGCAAGATGCGCAAGTACTACATCCGCGTGCTGCCGGGCGACCAGGTGACCGTAGCCCTCTCCCCCTACGATCTGAGCCGCGGGCGGATCACCTTCCGCAACCGCTGAGGCAAGCGCCTCGAAAGCTGCCGACAGCGTTTTGCGCTGGCGGCAGCCGATTCCACCCCGAGACGAAGACAGTGTCCCCTCGACACGCATTGGGAATAGGGCCTGTCGGTCCGTTTTCCGGCGCTGCGTCCGGCTGTCCGCACGGTCGGTAGCGAAGCGGCAGGATATATTTGTCTCTTCCTACCTGTTCTACTGCTCTGACAGTTCTTCTCTATATCCCAGATAAACACAGGTGAAAAAGACGTGGCAGACAGGACACCGCAGTACAAGGCCTGGCCCTTTCAGGAGGCGAGGCAGATCGTCAAACAACGGCCCAGCGTGGAAGGGAGACCGGTGCTCTTCGAGACCGGGTTCGGCCCCAGCGGTCTGCCGCATATCGGCACGTTTGCCGAGGTGGCGCGCACTACGTGGGTGCGTCAGGCGTTCGAACTCCTGACCGGACAGCCGACCCGGCTGGTCGCCTTCAGCGATGATATGGACGGACTGCGCAAGGTGCCGCTGAATATGCCGCAGCCGGAGATGCTGAGCCAACACCTGGGCAAGCCGCTGCACGCCATTCCCGACCCGTTCGGCGAAGCGGACAGCTACAGCGGGTACATGAACGGCAAGTTGAAGGAGTTTCTCGATGCGTACGGCTTCGACTACGAATTTCAGAGCTCGCGCGAGGCGTATCACAGAGGGGATTTCGACGAAGGGTTGACGGTGCTGCTGGAGAAGGTGGAGGAGGTGCGCGGTCTGATCCTGCCGACCCTGCGCGAGGAGAACAGGGAGGGCTGGTCGCCGTTTTTTCCGATCTGTCCGGCATGCGGTTCGGTTTACGCCACCCGGGTGACCGGCTATCATCCGGAGCGCCAGAGTCTGGAATTCGCCTGCGATGGGGAGGTGGGGCAGGTGCACGGTTGCGGCGCCGCCGGCGAGCTGTCGGTGCTGGGAGGGCAGGTCAAGGTCGGCTGGAAGGTCGATTGGGCACTCCGCTGGTTCACCTACGAGGTGGACTACGAGATGTACGGCAAGGATCTGATCGACTCGGCCAAGCTGTCGGGTCGGATCGTCCGCCTGATGGGCAAACAGCCGCCGGTGGGACTGACCTACGAGCTGTTCCTGGACGAGGAGGGGCGCAAGATCTCCAAGAGCGTGGGACGGGGGCTGACGGTGGACGCCTGGACGGAGTATGCGCCGATCGAATCGCTGCTTTACTATATCTTTCAGAATCCCAAGCGGGCCCGCCGGCTCTACTGGGACGTGGTGCCCAAGTGCGTCGACGACTACCTGGAGGCGCTGCGCCGGTATCCGGAGGTGGAGGAGGAGAAGCGTCCGGAGCGGGACGTGTGGCACATAGGCAACCGGGGGGCAGAGGTGCCGGCCTACGGGGCGCAGGTCAACTTCTCGATGGTCAACAATCTGATTTCGGCGCTGGGGTCGGATTCGGTCGAGTTGCTGGTCGACTATCTGGAGCGGTACGATCCAGAGGCGATGAAGTTCCACGCGGTGACCGAATCGCTGGTGGAAAAGGGGATGAACTACTACCGGGACTTCGTGCTGCCCAACAAGAGGTTCCGCGATCCGAACGAAGAGGAGCGGGGGCTGCTGGGAGGGATGCGGGATAGATTGGTAGAGATTGCCGAGGGGGACGAAGAGGCGCTGCAGTCGATTCCGTTCGACGTGGCGCGCACGGCGGGGGTGGAGCCGAAGGATCTGTTCCGGACGTTCTACGAGGTGCTGTTCGGGCAGGAACGGGGCCCGCGATTCGGGTCGTTCGTGGGGCTGGTGGGCAAGGAGCGAGTGCTGGAGATGCTGGCTGAGAAGACGGGCTGAATTCCAAAGAGATCTTTACGATGTTGGGGGGTTCGATACATTCTCTGAAAGGGGAGGGTAAACGAACCCTCTTTTGTTTATTGAATCCAAGTCCGCTAAAGGGATGCTGCACCTGACGATTGTCCTGTATGACGTGTAGAGAATCGTTCCATTGGGAACGCAGCATTCAATAGATAGGAGGTCCCGCCGATGAGCGAGCAGCAGGATCTTTTTGCAGAGCTGATGCCGAAGCCGGCGCTCAAGCACGTGGAGCGGCTGCAGAAGGTGCAGGAGGGGCTGGCGGAGCGGCTGTATCTGGGGACGACTAGCTGGAGCAACGAGGATTGGGAGGGGTTGATCTATCCGCAGGGGTGTCCGTCGCAGGACTATCTCGAACACTACGCCAAGGTGTTCCGCATGGTCGAGGTGGATACGACCTGGTACCGGATTCCCAGTCGCAAGATGATCGACGGTTGGCTCGGACGCACGCCTGAGCGGTTCACTTTTGCGGCGAAGGTGCCGCGCGTCGTCTCCCACGAGAAGAAGCTGGTCGACTGCGTCGGGGAGATGGAGGAGTTTCTGGAGGCGATGCGGCCGCTGGGGGAACGGCTGGGGCCGCTGGTGATGCAGTTCGGGTACGTAGCGCGGGGACAGGATGAGCAGGAGCACGAGACCGGGGCGGAGTTCATCGGGCGGCTGGACCGCTTTCTGGAGGAGGTGCCGACCGGGGAGTTCCGTCTAGCGGTGGAGGTGCGGAACGGCAAGTGGCTGCGGCCGGAGCTGATCGAGGTGCTGAAGCGGCATCGGGTGGGGTTGGTGCTCAACAGCTACTACACGATGCCGGACATTGGCGAACTGGTGGAGCAGATCGATCCGGTGACGGCCGATTTCATTTACGTGCGCTTCCTGGGGGATCGGCGGCGGATGGACGAACACGTAGCCGCGCTGATCGAGTCGGGGGAGAAGCAGCGGCACTGGGACCAGCTGGTCTGGGATCGGAAGGCGGAACTGCAGCGCTGGGTGGGCAATCTGCAGAAGCTGACCCGGCGCCATCCCGAGCGGGAGATATTCGCTCTGTTCAACAACCACTACGCCGGGTACGCTCCGGGATCGCTGGGGATGTTTGCGCGGGCGTGGAAGGGGCGCTCAGAAGGCTCTTCAGGCGGGTAAGACGATTGCGGGTTCCTCGGGGTCGGGCCGGTAGAGCAGAACGGTCTGACCGAGGACCTGGACCATGTGGGACTGCGTCTTCTCGGCCAGCTGCTGGCCCGCTTCCCGGCGGTCCAGGGGGCAGCCGCGCTCGATGCGGATTTTGATCAGCTCGCCGGTGTTGTAGGTCTCTTCAATCGACTTCAGTATACCTTCGGTTATTCCCTCTTTTCCCACGTACACAGTTGCTTTGAGCTGGTTGCCCAGGCCGCGCAGATAGCGGCGCTGTTTGCCGGTCAGTTCCGGCATGAGTTTGCCGGTCTCGGCGGTTTCAGTGCTTTCCACGTAGCGGCCCCTTTTTTGTCGTTTCAGGAGTGAATGGCGATGGGCGACTGCAGGTGGATGTAAGTCGCCAGATGCATATCCTAAAGATAAGGCATCGCCGCCATACAGTCACGATAGGGCGCTCGGAGGCGCGAACCAGCAATAGACTCGGACGCGGGCGGCGAGATAGAGACCGATCTGCTCCAGTAGAAAACGAAGTCATTCTCCCGATAAATTTTCACTAATAGGGAGCAGCGCCCATCCGGGGCCAGGCAGAAAATAGCTTTGTTCCGGTTCCTTCTATGTGTATTATACAGGGAATATTTATCTGTTTTTTCATTAAAATATCGATAAAATTCCGATTCCATCGAGTATCTCACTCGCTTTCTCGTTCGGGAAAGAGGGGCTATCTGGCATGCGCCTGCTCTACCTGCTGATCTCTACACTCGGTATTTCCCTGTGGTCCTGGGGATGTTCCTCTCCCACGACGAGCAAGGACGGGGAGCAGGAGAAAGTACCGGAGCTGGAGGTTGCGCCCGACACGCTCGATTTCGGTTCGGCCAGGACCTGTCTGCCGCTGGCGGTCAGCAATATCGGTGGGGGGGTGTTGTACTGGTGCATTGGGTGTCCCGCCTCCGGCTGGGTCGCAGTAAAACCGGCTCAGGGGGAGATCACCAGCGATGCCGCTATTGTGGAGGTGGAGATCGACCGGGCAAGGGCGCCCGAGGGAGAATTCCAGAAGACCATAGAGGTCGTCGGCTCGGAAGGGAGTTCCGAGGATGTGGTTATAACGGCCTGGATCTCCAAGCCGGAATTCTCGTTGCCCCGTGGGGGTCTGGCGTTTGGCGCCGGAGATTTGAGCAAGACCATAGAAATTGGGAGTGCGGGAACGGGCGAGTTGAATTGGAAGGTGACGCCTCCGTCGGAGCCGTGGCTCCATGTCGATTCTCTGGAGGGGATGGCAGCAGGGCGGCCCAGCACCATTACGGTTACGGCCGATCCCTCCCGCGTGGCTGAGAGCGGCATCTACGAGGCCGAATTGCTGATCGATTCGGACGCGGGAAGCGCGGTCGTTCCGGTCAGCATGGTCGTCGAGAAAGAGGAACCACCCGCCCGGCTGCGAGTCTCTCCCGACTCTCTGGGATTCGGCAAGACTTCGATTCGCCAGGTCATAGATATCTCCAGCACCGATGGGGGGGAGCTGGCATGGCAGGCGAGTTCGGCACAGGACTGGCTTAAGCTCATACCGAACTCGGGTGTCCTCTCAGACGGCTCTGCACAGGTGATCGTGGAGGTGGACCGGGCGCTCCTGGGGGATGGGGAGAACGCGGGTGGTATAGTGATCGAGGCGGACGGCGGCAGCCTGGTCGTTCCCGTGACCGCGCTGGTGCCGGTTCCGCTGCTGTGGGTGAATGAGCGGGTAATCGATTTTCGCGACGATTTAAACAGCTACACATTCGAGATCGCCAATGCCGGGGTCGGCAACCTGATCTGGACCTGCGCCGAAGAGAGCGTCTGGCTGGAGGTGCGGCCGGTCGAGGGGGTTACCAGCCAGACCGCAATTCCGGTCACACTTGGCGTTCGGCGCCAGGGGCTGGAAAGTGGTTCGTACGAGGGAGAATTGACGGTCAGTTCGAATGGGGGGGACGTAACTATTGCGGTGCGCATGGAGGTATCGAACAACCCTCTCTCGGTGGACAGTGATTGGCTCGATTTTGGGGAGGAGTTGACGAATCAGAGCATCGGTTTGAGGAATACGGGAAGCGGGAGTCTCGATTGGGAGGTGCGCGTCGAGGCGACCTGGCTGAAAATTTCGCCGGCAGAGGGGGCGGCTCTGGAGGAGGGGGAAGAGGTGGATTTTGCGGTCGACCGGCGAGGATTGTCTTCGGGGACCTATACAACGAGGGCCATTTTTGCCACCGATGAGGGACAGCGCGAGGTGGTCGTCGAGATGGTCGTTCCCGAGAGCCCCAATGATTCCCCGGTGGCGGATGCCGGGCCGGATGGAGCGGTCGCGGTGGAAATAGCCGTGCAACTGGACGGCCGCGGGAGCAGCGATCCCAACGGCGATCCGCTGACCTTTCAGTGGGTGCAGAAGGCGGGGCCGAGCGTCGAACTGGCCAGCGGCTCCACCGCAGTGGCCACGTTCACGCCGGTCGAGCCGGGGGATTACGTCTTTCTCCTGATCGTCAACGACGGGCAGGTGAATAGTGAACCGGATGAAGTTACGGTGACGGTCGAAGAGGAGGTGCTTCCGGAAACGGAAGAGATCGTCGTGGAACTCCCCGATGGGAGGGAGATGGAGTTCGTGTGGATCGATCCCGGGACGTTTGCCATGGGCTCGTCCGAATCGGAGCCGGGGCACGAGAAGGACGAGTCGCCTGAGCACGGGGTGACGATCACGCGCGGATTCTATCTGGGGAAATACGAGGTGACCCAGGCCCAGTGGGAGTCGGTGATGGGGAGCAACCCGAGCTTCTATGTCGGTGCCGATCATCCGGTGGAACAGGTATCCTGGAACGACGTGCAGGAGTTCATCCATCTCTGGAACGAGGCGAAAGGGGATTCCCTGTTCCGGTTGCCGACCGAAGCGGAGTGGGAGTACGCGTGTCGCGCGGGAACGCAGACGGCGTGGTCGTTCGGCGATGAGAATCCCGTCGGCGACTTCGCCTGGTATGCGAGCAACAACGATCCCAAGGGAGCAAAAGAAGTGGGCACCAAGCTGCCCAACCCCTGGGGCCTGCACGATATGCACGGGAACGTCAGCGAGTGGGTGCAGGATCGGTACGGCGCATATGCCAGGGAAGATCAGAGCGATCCCACCGGTTCCGCAACGGGAAACGAGCGGGTCCATCGAGGGGGGAGTTACAGCAGTAGTTCCACATATCTGCGCTCGGCTAACCGCTCGCTCATGCCGGGCGGAAATCGGCTGCAGCTGACGGGTGTCCGCATTCTGAAACTGAAAGAGTCTCTGCAACTGAACGCACATCCGATCGCCGATGCCGGGGAGGACCGGACGGTGCCGCTGGGGTTGGTCGTGGAACTGGACGGCCGCGGAAGTAGCGATGCGGATGGCGATATCCTGCGCTATCGGTGGGCTCAGATAAACGGTCCCGAAGTAAGGGTGAGCCCGATCAATACGCCCACCACTACCTTTGTACCCCTGGAGCCCGGACAGTACGTCTTTGCTCTCTTCGTCGGCGATGGCAAGGTGGAAAGTTCGCCCGCCATGGTGGTGATTGAGGTAGAGGAGAGTCCGCATGCGACAGGAGAGGCGGACAGTGTGGATCTTCCCGGTGGAGCGACGATGGAGTTCGTGTGGATAGGGCCCGGAGCGTTCACCATGGGTTCGTCAGAGCAGGAAGCGGGGAGAGATCTGGACGAGATACAGCATCCGGTGATCATCAGCCAGGGCTTTTTTCTGGGGAAATACGAGGTGACTCAGACGCAGTGGGAGTCGGTGATGGGAAGCAATCCGAGTTACTTCCCGGGGGAAAATCGTCCGGTTGAGCAGGTCTCCTGGAATGATGCCCAGGAGTTCGTCCAGCGGCTGAACGAGGAAATGGACGATATCTACAGGCTGCCAACCGAGGCGGAGTGGGAGTACGCCTGTCGGGCGGGGACGACGACGAAGTGGTCGTTCGGGAACGACGAGGAATTGTTCGGGGATTATGCGTGGTACGAGGGGAATAACAGCTCTATCGGCACGAAAGAGGTGGGGACCAAATTGCCCAACCCGTGGGGCGTGTACGACATGCACGGAAATGTGTGGGAGTGGTGCCAGGATTACTACGGCGCCTATGTAAACGACTGGCAAACGGACCCCGGCGGTCCTGCCTCCGGCTCCGATCAGGTCATGCGCGGGGGGTACTTCGGTGGTGAGGAGCAGAAGCTGCGATCGGCCGGTCGCGCGGGGCCGGAGCCCTCACGCCGCGCCTATTCCATCGGGCTGCGTCTGGTGAAGGTGGAAAGGGTGGAATAGGCGTTCACCCGGCGCATCAGTCCACTCGGTAGTGGGCGTTGACCTCGCCAAAGTTTATGCGCCGGCGCACCAAGCGTTTGAGATAGCTCTTGATCAGGTGGCGGGTGCCGGGTATCAGCGCTGCGAAGCCGATCAGATCGGTGATCAGGCCGGGGGTGAGCAGAAGCAGGCCGCCGGCCAGGATGAGGACGCCGTCGAACAGTTCGTCGCCGGGAAAGGCGCCGGAGCCGATCGCCTCGCGCAGGCGGTAGAAGGCGCGGCTTCCCTGTGAACGGGCCAGAGAGGCGCCAATCGCACCGGTGCCGACGACCAGGGCGACGGTGACCCACGTGCCCAGGTGCCGGCCGACTTCGATGAGCAGACCCAGTTCGACGATGGGCATCAGGATAAAGAGCAGCAGCAGGCGCAGGAACATGGGTTTGCCGGGGCAAGAGGTGAACGATCTTCTTATCATTACTCAAGTCGGAACAGCGGACTTTGTCAAGGTGGACGGAGCCCCGTTAGCAGCACTCTCCTGGCTCAGAATTTCAAAATGTCGATTCATCACTGCCAAGCCAAGGGGAGGGGTGGAAGAAAGGGAAATCATCATCTCGGAGGTGCATCATGAAGAATCTGCTGACCGCAACCCTGATCTCCATCCTCCTGGTATCCGGTTCGCGCGCCCAGGAGGAAGATCCCTTTCAACTGATCTACACTTCGTCCAATCTGGAGGGTCACGCTGTAGCCGCCGAATGCAATCCGGGCGGCGGGAGCGCTTGCGGCTGCACTGCCGAGGACGTGGCCATCGAGTTCTTCGACGGCTACGGCGAGGTGACCTCCAATCCACGGGCGCAGAACACCTGGGTGAACGCCATCGGGCACAAGAAGTTTATCGAGACCTTTCCCGATGAGGGTCTCGTCGCTCTGGGCGTCTACCAGTATTCGGGTCAGTTCCGTCTGACTGCCCTGCCTTTTCCCAATCCCGCCCAGCAGCAGAACGGACAGGCAGTGCACATGATGATTCAGTTCTGGGACGGCCGCGATCAGCTCCTGGAGACGAACAAAACCGCCATTGAGGGGGCGATTTACTGGGAGCTCAATCCCTGGAATCCGGAATCCGGTCGTTTCAAGGTGTACGCCAATCCGGTCGTGCAGGTCGACACCGGCATCGAGCTCGCACCCGACACCGAATGGCACAGTTTCGAGCTGGTGGTCGATTTGAAGAAGCAGGAGTACGTCTCGATGGCCATCGACGGTGAGGTCGCCGATCTTGAGGGCATCGAACTGGCCCGCGTTCACCATCCGGAATGGGGCGACGAGGTGGCTCTGGTCATCACCACCGAATCGATGGCCACCTGGCCGCAGTCGGACTGTCGCGTGGTATTCATCTGGACTACCCAGTTTTCCGATCTGGAGTTCGGCCGACTCGCGGAGTGATCGCTCTAGTGTTTTGTCAACAAAAAACGTCGACCAAATTTCGATCTATATCTTACAATAGATTAATATAGTTACGAAATTGTCGAAGACCGGAAACTTTGTTTACAGTGCACTAGTTCCCTCTCTCCCCTCTCTAATCCAAGGAGATTATCCCATGCGCACTTTCGTGTTGTTGCTGGCGATTGTCAGTTCAGTGGTGCTTTCTCGAGCGGAAGAGAAGATCGAGGTCGGAGAGTGGGTCGAATTCAAGGGCAGTATTTCTGTAATGGGGCAGACGATGCCGATAGCACGGAAATATGCCGTTGTGGGCGAGGAGATGGACGAAGCCGGAAACCGACTTTTATGGCTCGAAATGAGCCTCGACATGCCCGGCAATCCGATCCTGGCAAAAGCTCTGATTCCCGCTGATGCGCTTGTAAAGATGGATCTGGCATCTGGCGATATCATCAAGCAGATCAAGCGCTTGATCGTGAAAATGGGCGACAAGCCGGCGGTGGAGTCGCCGGTTGAAGAGTCTCTCGACGTGGTGAAGGAGTTCCTCAGTCTCCACGCTGATCCCGAGGGAAAGACGACCGAACTGGGAGAAGAGGAAGTGGAGACCGCCAAAGGGAAGTTCACATGCCAGAAAAGGCAGTATCAGGGCAAGACGTCGACGGAAGCAGTCCAGGGCCCCATGGTGCTGACCGTCAAAATCGCATACGATCTCGTTGTCTGGCATTCGGACTCAGTTCCCATTATCGGTTATGCAAAGAGGGAGGGCCACGCCATAACAGAAGTCAGCTCGGAGGTGCCCTTGCCCGGCGGCAACCCTCTACCGCCTCCTATGAACGTGCGCGGTCAGTATGAGTTAGTGGGATTCGGCAAGGGAGCCACGTCCGTTCTGACTGAGGATCCCGTGCAGAAACCAGTTCCCAAACTGGGACAGTGAAGCATTACATCCGCCGACTCTCCGGGTCGGATGACACGCGTCGCCGTCCGCCCGCGCTTCGCGTGGGTCATCCGGCAACCCCCGAACCACTACCGGTTTTACGATGTATTGATGGTGACATCTCAAATCAAAGTCGGCCCCCTTTCGAGGGGGCTTTCTTTGTTTCTGGTGACAGCGTTCGGAGTTTCGTATAATGGGAACGGTAAATAATAGGATCTCTTTCTCCGAGAGGAGGTTGCAATCCATGAGACCTGTTTTCCGCACCCTTTCATTCCTAATATTCATCTTTCTCCACTCCCATTCCTCCCACGCCCACAATGGAGCGGTGGCGGTTGCGGTGCCGGTTGAGGGGATTGCGATCGATGGGGATTTCAGTGACTGGCCCGAAGGGATGAGAGTGTACCCGATTGAACTTCCCGAGTTCGGCAACGCGCCAAAGGACTCAGCTGATTTCCAGGGATCGTTTCGCATTGGATACAGTGAACGAGAGAACAGTTTGCTCATCGCTGTCGAGGTGAAGGATGAGTCGATAGTGATAGACACGGTTGCGCAGGCAAACTGGGACAATCAAGATGGTTGTGAGGTGTATCTGGGACTGCGGGATGAAGATCTTTCTTCCACCGGAACGCAGTTTGCGATCTACGGGAGTAAAAGAAAAGGTTCCTCGTCTTCTGCTACATTTTCTACAAGAGGGGATGTGAAGGCCTATCGCGATCGGGAAGGCCACCGGTACGAATGGAAAATCGGCCTCGAGGAGCTGAGCGAAGAGCAGATGCAAATACAAACAATGATGATTATCGATTTCGATATCACCGTTTGCGATTGGGATTCCGACTACACGTTCTCCTGGATGGCATGGGGACCGGGGAGGGATAAAGAAGACACGTCAGAGAGACGTGGAGTTGCCATTCTCACCAGAGGTTCGGAGGAAGAGGGGAGGATAGGGGGATCGATGCGATGGGAGAATGCCGGGGAGGGAATCGGGCGCGGCAAGATTCGCATTCAGCCCGCCGATACCGAGAGAGGTTGGCTAGAAATCAACTCTGATCGATTGGGGAATTACACCCTTGCGGTGCCGGAAGGGAGATACTGGGTGAAGGCCGAACTAGGGCCAGAAGAGAAACAGGAGAGCCTGGAAGTCGATGTGAAGGAAGGGGGGGAGGAAAAGATTGAACTGATAGTAAAAGGACCTCGGGGTTCGGTAGTAGAGGCGGGGAACGGCAAAACGAGGAAAACGGGGTCGGGGATCCGTCAGGGGCTGTGGCTCACCCTCGGTATACCAGACGGTTTGCCAGATCCCGCTATAAGAGACATCCTCCAGGACCGCAAGGGATATCTGTGGATGAGCACGGGCAGAGGGGCAGTGCGCTACGATGGAGGGTATTTCACGGTTTTCACAGTCGAAGACGGCCTGGTGGGCAATAGCGTAAACGTCGTGCTGGAAGATCAGCAGGGAAGCCTGTGGTTTGGCACGGAAGAAGGGGTAAGCCGCTACGATGGGGGAAGATTCACCAATTTTACCGTCCGGGATGGTCTGGCGGGCAACCATGTGTTCGGAATGGAAGAAGATCGGGAAGGGAATCTGTGGTTCGCTACTTACGAGGGGGTAAGTCGCTTTGACGGGCAGACGTTTTCGACCTTTACCAGTGAAGACGGTCTCGCATCGAATATTGTAATCGCCGTATTGGAAGATCGACAGGGAAACCTGTGGTTTTCCACTGTCGAGGGTACGAGCCGCTATGATGGCCGGATTTTTACGAGCTTTTCGATGAAAGACGGCCTTATGGGCATTTTCGATACCATGCTGGAAGATGCGGAAGGAAATATCTGGTTTGGAAACCGAAGGGCTGGGGGGGTATCACGCTACGATGGCCAGAAATTCGAACAATGGACCGGGCAAGGCCGTTTGACCAATAGCTATATCTATCCTCTGCTGGAAGATCGAAAAGGTTATCTCTGGTTTGGCGGTTCGGGCGGAAAAACAGGTGTGATGCACTACGATGGCGAGAAGTTCGAAGGTTTCACAACCGAAGACGGCCTGGGGAGTAATGAGATATTTTCCATTCTGGAAGACAGAGAAGGGCACCTGTGGTTCGGGACTGGAGGAGGCCTGACACGCTACGATGGCCAGCAGTTCGAGGTTTTTTCGAAGGAAAACGGCCTGGTCGACAACCAAGTCAATCGAATCTTTGAAGACCAACAAGGCAGGATCTGGATCGGCACCAGCAAGGGGATCAGCCAGTTCGACGATTCCCAGATGCAGACCTTTACCCGAGAAGATATCCTGAAAGATTCCGGGAAATCTTCCCAGTATTATTACGTGTCTTCCATACTGGAAAACCGGCAAGGGCAGGTCTGGTTCGGCACATACTCTCAAGGGGTGAGTTATTTCGATGGAACCGGGTTTGAGGTCATTGAGGTCGCCGATCTGGCGGGTTCCATCATCACCACATTGATGGACAGGAAGGATAATCTGTGGATTGGCACCAGAGAAGGGGTGAAGGTCTGCGATGGGGAGGAGTTCATCTCCTTTACCGCGGAGGACGGTCTGGCCGGCAGCTGGGTGCTTTCTCTCCTGGAAGACGAAGCGGGCGATATCTGGATCGGCACCAATGGAGGGGTGAGTCGCTACGATGGCTTCCGTTTCGAGTCCTTCACCAGCGACGAGGGCCTGGGGAGCAATGTAACCCAATTCATCGAAGAGGATAGAAGCGGAGATTTCTGGTTTTTCAGCCCCGAAGAAACCATCAGTCGCTACGACGGTTCTCAATTCGAGGTTTTCACAACTGAAGACGGCCTGGGGGGAGGGAGGATAAATGCCGTGTTCGAGGACCGGAAAGGGGATCTGTGGGTCGGCACCGATGAAGGGGTGAGTCGTTATGATGGCTCTCGATTCGAAACTTTTTCGACAGAGAATGGCCTGGTAGGGAAAGGGGTAAACGCTATAGTCGAGGATCAGAAAGGGCATCTGTGGTTTGGCCTGAAGGACAGCGGCATCAGTCGTTACGATGGCTCTGTTTTTCAACATTTGCTCAGGCGGGACGGTCTGGTATTCGACAGTATAACCGATATCTTGCAGGATAGTCGTGGAGATGCGTGGATCGCAAGTGGGGCAGGCGTTACTCGCTATAAGCCCTCCCGCACACCTCCTCCCGTGTTTATGCTCGATGTGGTGACAGACCGCAGGCACGGCCCCGTCGAAAAGGTGCGCCTGCCCACCTCTGCCAACGACATCGCCTTTGAGTTCCGAGCCATAAATTTCAGCAGTCGCCCGGAACAAAGGATTTACGTGTACCGCCTGAAAGGGCACGAGGAGAACTGGCAGCAGACGCGCGCAGAGCGGGTCGAATACGCGGATTTGCCCATAGGGGAATACGCATTCCAGGTGAAGGCGGTAGATCGGGATCTGAACTACTCGGAAGAGCCGGCGAGCGTATCTCTGGAGGTGTATTACCAGCCGGTCTCGAGCAGTATCCGCGTTGCCGAGGTGAACATTCAGGATATCTTCGCCTCTTTTTACAAGAGCTACGCCGAGAAGCCAATCGGCTCTGTCCTCGTTATCAATGACGATCCCACGCAGATAGAAGCTACGCTGAGTTTCTATCTGCCGGACTTGATGCGCCGTCCCACTGAGCAGACCGTGATACTGGAGCCCAATTCTTCTCAGATCGCAACCTTGCACGCGATTCTTGACGATGGAGTTCTCGATCTCGAAGGAGCCACGCCTGCTCAGGCGGAAGTCGCCCTTTCCTGCGTCCTCGGCGAACAGACTTTTTCCATACAGGAGTCGAGCAACATAATGGTCTACGGCCGCGGTGCCCTCACGTGGGATCCTCTGGGCAGGGCCGCCGCTTTTGTCACTCCGGAGGATCACAATGTATCTGCTTTTTCCCGGAGCCTTTTCGAGAGATATCGATCCCAAATCAAGGGCGGCGGCATCGATGGCAACATCCCGGTAGCGATGCTCCTCTTCGAAGCGCTCAATGCGCACGGGATCAAATACGCGCAGGACGCCAGCACGCCGTATTCCCAGGTGCGGGGAGACCACTCGGCCGTAGACAATATCCAGTATCCAGGGGAGCTACTGCAGAGCAAGATGGGGGATTGCGACGACTGCACCGTTCTCTTCTGTGCACTGCTGGAGAATCTCAACGTTCCCACAGCTCTCGTCGATGCTCCCGACCACATTTTCATGATGTTCGATTCAGGGGTCACGGAAGACCGCTACTTCGGTTTCAGCCTGGAAGAGGATCTGTACGTGGAACGGGATGGGCGATTCTGGATCCCGGTGGAGGTGACCAAACTCGGAGAGGGCTCGTTCGTAGAGGCGTGGGAATTGGGAGCCAGGACGTGCCAGCGGCTGCGGGATTTGGATGCAATGGTCACCGATGTCAGAGAGGCCTGGCCCGAATATCCCTACGCCTTACCGTCGGTGTCAGAAGAGATCGAACCTCCGGATTCCGAAGAACTGGAAAGGTCGTTTGCCGAAGATATGGCGCACTTGGGAATGCTCAGAGAAGTATACGTGGAGCGGAAGTACATCCATCCTCTGCTGGAAGATCCCAAGAACCATCGGCTCCGCATGCAGCTGGCAAAGACCAGGATTGAGACAGAGAATTTCAACGAGGCGATTTCGACGCTTATGAGTTTACTGGATACCGATATGAGGGCAGAGGCATATTATTTTATCGGCTATTCCTATGCCGGCAAAAAGAACTTCGAAGAAGCGGTGCGCTATGTTGGTCTGGCTCTGGAGCACGATCCCGAGAATAGAGGATACAGGTACAGTCTGGAAGTGCTCAGAGGAGAACTGTCCCAGTAAGCATCATCTGCTGTTCAGTTGCCCGTGGGCGAAATTCTCCCATTCTGCAGACGCACAGATTCCCGAGTGCCGCCGGCAATGACAGCAGAGAAATAGTGAAGAGAGTGCCGCGGAAAAGTTGGAACTGGCCGTTCCTTCATCTATATTTTCCCACTTCATGGCAAGGATTTCCCCAGGCGCATCCCCGTCCAGATGGCCACCACTAGGAGGGCGTAAGTCTGGGGTTCGGCGTAGTCCAGCAAGGTAGATACTTATTCTTAACGGCCTTCTTCCGTGCTGTCGCTATATCCTGATCTTCATCTTGACCTCAGTAATAGTTTATCGGATCGTTTTTTGTAGTGTGGATTTTGGCGGATATCTTTCTATTTGGACCCCTGCATCCAACCATAAAGATGCATGTAGGCAGGAGCAACCATGCGGAGATGAGAGTATGCCATTGATCGGTTATTTTCACCTGACGCCTCTTTGCCAATGATTTTCTCAATTGAATCTTTCTTTGAAAATCTGGTAGTCGCCCTTTTGAGTGTTGTTTGACATTGGGTGGGATAGCCCAGCTCAATAGTTCCTTGCGACATGGGATACTCTCCGGAAAAGGGGATGTCACAAGTACTATACGGCGCTATTCAGCAACACTCAACGGGCGACGTTGAACCGTGAAGTGTTGTGGTACAAATCTCCCCACGGCAAAGATGGGAACTCTTTCCAATAATCCACTAAATGGGCGAATCTATCTGGCGCTTCAGTCATTATCAGCACAGGCGATTCTACGGGGCTTTTGCCTTGATGCGTTGGGGAATATTTCGTACAGTGGGGGAAACGAGGGGGACTTTATGGAACGGATACTGCTTTTGGCGATTCTGGTTTGCGTTGTCGGCTGTGGAGGTGATGACTCAATTGGTCCGAAGAATACGGAACCCGTAGCAAACGCAGGTTCAGATTTCTCTGGTGAGACGGGAGAAAGACTAGTGCTGGATGGCAGCGGTAACGATGCGGACGGTGATTCACTGAGTTACTCTTGGTCCGAAATCGTCGAGAATCCAGTAAGTGAGTTGCTTTCCGACTCAGTATCAGCAACACCTGCCTTTACACCGCCTGTTCCGGGCATCTATTCGTTTGTGCTTATGATCAGCGATGGGAGTGAGCAGAGCCTTCCAGACACTGTGACCATTGTGGTGGGTCAAGCGAACCGACGCCCTTCAGCCAGTGCTGGAGTAGATCAACAAGGTGAGACGGGCGAAAGCTTCTTGCTTGCTGGGAGGGGCAACGACGCTGATAGTGATGCGCTGACCTACTTATGGTCTGAAGATATCGCAAATCCAGAAGGTGGCATTCTGTCGGACTTGACGATGGCGTCACCAAGTTTCACTCCAACTATCAGTGGCGTGTACCGTTTCGCGCTTACGGTAAGCGATGGCAGCGTGGACAGCCTACCTGACATGGTGACAATTTCTGTTGAGGAGACGTCAGTAAAGCCTGTATTAGAGAGAGATTTCAATCTGCGCGATTACGAGGGCAAGATCGTAGTGCTCAATTTCTGGGCCACTTGGTGTGGACCGTGTCGCTTTGAAATTCCGCATTTGGTGGAATTGCGCAAGAGGTTCGATTCGGACAAAGTGGCGATCATCGGCGTATCACTGGACCAGGGAGAGGTGGAAAATATCCTATCGCTGCTGGCCCAGTTCATCGAACACTACGGGATCAACTATCCTATTGTGCTCGACAATGAGTTCAAGCTGATTCGCCAGTTTTATCAAGAAGATCTGTCGATGCTGGGCGTGCCGATGACCTACGTAATCGATCCACAGAGCGACATCTACAGAACCCACATCGGCGTGCCGATCGATACCAGCGGAGAGCCGAATCCGGGCAAGGTGCTGGGCGAGGATATTCAGACGCTTCTCGATCGCATGTGAGCGGAATGAGCAGTTGAAGAACAGAGAGGGACGATCTCATGCGTTCTGGGGACCAGAAAAAAGCCAAGAATCACAGCTCAGAGGAGAATCCTGTCCTCCGTATTTGGCCATCTTTTCAGGAGTAACAAGAGATTGTGAAAACGTTGCTGATTCTGATTACACTGATTCTGACTTTGTTTCAGGTCGGGACGCGGTCTCTCCTTGCCGATGAGAAGCAGATACTGCCGTCCTTTAAGGGAAGGGACCTGGGAAATAGACTGGTCGAGGTCGAGAAATTGCTCGCAAAAGGTCCTGTACTTATCACTTTCTGGGCTACTTGGTGTGCTCCGTGTCTGAGAGAGATGGAGAAAATTGAGGTATTGTATGAGAAGTATCGGGAAAAAGGATTCTCAGTGATAGGTATCAACCAGGACGTTATAAAATCGAGAGCTGAATTGAGGACGTTTGTAAAAACCAGGCATATTTCATTTCTCATAATTATGGACCGAGAAAGAAAGCTGGGGAATCTTTTGCATATCACGGCCCTTCCTTCAACTTTTCTTATTGGGAAAGATCGTCATTTGTATTTTTTTAGAACGGGATATAGAGAAGGAGATGAGAAAATATTAGAAAAAAAGATAGTTGAGGCTTTTTCAGATTACTCAAAAAAATAAATAGATGATACACCGATCAAATAGGATGGCAACCGAGTTTTTCCATCGATGTTCTCAGATTATTTTTTTTGTTCTCGGTAGTTCAGTGGCCGCTCACCCGTTATCTATCCAGGGAGTGAATACTTCCCAATACGAGATTGGTAAACAATCCATCGGCCGAGAAAAAGAGCACAGAGAAATTCTTGAAAATAGGCTCGATGTCAATATTCTACATTCTGATTTTCATTCTATTATGAGGTTTGAAGTACTTCAACCTTCAGCTTATTCCTATATTTTTGACGAAGGTCTTAAAAAATGGTCAATGGGATTTGAAGCGGAAAATATAGCGGTCACAGTTGGGGATTTTCAGAGCATTTTCGGGAGGGGCTTAATCTTGAATCTGGTAGAATTTCCCGATCTCCAGCTTCAGAATACACTCGAGGGTTTGAAGCTTGGTCTTAGTGCGAATCGCGGTTCGATTTCGCTGATTTCAGGCAGAGATACCAGAAGCAAAGAACGACCTTCTGTCGATTTTATCCGCGGTGTGTGGGGCACGACCTATCCCTCCCAATGGGTGACAGTTGGTGGAGGATACATCCGCGCGGAGAATGCCAAAAGAGAATTCCAACTATACGGGATGCAGATCGACCTAACGTATAGATTTCTTGAACTGGGTATGGATATTGGGAGGAAATCAGTTCGAGATAAGATAGAAAAAAAAGGATGGGCGGGGTATTTATTTGGCTCCTTTTTGCATGGGAAGTGGAGTGTTCAGGCCGAGTACAAAAACTACAAATTCCCGGACGATGAATTCTCCTCCTATTACCAGCCTCCTTCCGTCCTGGCTGAGAGCAATATCCAACTTGTCGCAAGGGAGGAGACACTGCTCAATCCGGGAGATGATGTGGGTGCCAATCTGGTACTGAGATATTCTCCCTCATTGGACTCTTTCTTCGCATTGGGTGCAGATTTGTCGAGTAGCCATGGGGATAAATTTTGGTGGCCTCATTATAGAGATAATGATCTCTCGTTTTTTTACCGTTCAAATTACAGCGTCAATGCCTATTATCGATTCAAAGGAGATTTTTCCTTTAACGGATCATTCAGTATTCTCCGAGAAAAATTGGAATTCGGATCTCCTGTCAATCTCTGGGCATGTGCAATAATTCCTTCATATCGTATTGATAGTATCCAAAGTGTGGAATTTCGCGGAGAAGTAAAAGCTATTTCTTTTGGGAATAATTCCAACTATGATTGGTTGACATCGCTTACATACAATTCGACCTTGCCCAATGTCTCTGCTAATTTTTCGATAGAGAAGAGTCGTTATGTAGTACACGAAAAGGCAGAAATAAAGGTAGCTGGAGAGCTTCGGTGGGGTTTGGGATCTTTCCACGACTTTACTATTGGCTATGGATCATTTGGAGGAGGCCGGCGATGTGCATTGGGTACATGCCGCCTTTCCCCTCCATTCCGAGGATTCAAAGGCCAGTTGACCAGTCGGTTTGGGGGATGACTTGGCTTATGAAGCGGATATGGATATTAATGACAGGGCTGATGGTCGTGGGAATTGGAGGGTGTGGTGGTGTAGATAAAGAGGAAACCATAACTGGCCCAGAAGACCAGGAGATAGCGGAAGCTGCTCCGGTCGGGAGTGTCTCTCAGAGCTCGGAATCGTCGGATCCGGTGCCGGATATAGCGCTGGAGGATGTGAATTCCTTCTCTCCGCTTTTCGGCACGAAGATCTCCCCGCGCAATTTTCTCGATGAAGTTTCCGCATGGTATTTCGGGTACTCCACCTGAGCTTACTGCCGAAGTCAGTTTGGCTTCCTCGACCAGTTACAAAAGGAACTCGAGCAGGAACACAGTGAACGCCCCATTCAGATCCTGGGTGTAAATCAGACCGGCCACGAAGCAGGGAATGCTTCTCTAAGCCATGGCGCGGATCTCCCCTTGTTACAGAATACAGCAGAGACTGATGTATGGATGGCCTGGCAGATCACCTTCCGCGACGTGGTTGTCGTGGGACCGGATAACCGCGTTGTGGAGGTGATGAACCTGACTCAGCACAATCTGGAAGTCGTTGAGAATTATGCGGCTCTAAAGGATCTGCTGCTGCGTACTTCCGCGCCGTGATGATTTTTGCGACGGTCGTCGTAAATGACGGCGCTACCAGAGCAGACGTCCGCCGCGATATACCCTCCCAATCGACCACCTGGCTGATCATCCTCTTGTAGCGGTGAAGTGTGGAGTATCGCCATCGTATCGCATGCCTCACTTTTGCCAATATCTCCGCTCTGACTTCCCGAGGCAACTTGGAACAGGTCGTCCGAAATCTGGTAATCTCTTGGTCCATTTCTATTTTTTCGTGGACTTTGTCAAGGAGTCGGTTTTTCAGTTCGGTCCGCTAGCAAAGGGAGTATCGCTGTGGGACTGGAACGACTTTTGCCCGTTTCGGCCGTATGGACGGAACGGAATATTCACCGCGGCGCCCGGCGGCGTGGACGGCGCTCTGCTTCGGAGCGGGTCTGCTGCCTGCGCATTACGCGCATCTGCCTGTGCTGCATCTGGTTATCGGCAGCGGGTTGCTCTTTCTTCTGGTGCTCTGTCTGTATCGGTGGGAACGGCTGCGCGGAATTTGCATGGGGCTGCTCCTCTTTGTGCTGGGCGCGCTGCGTTACGAAGCTGATACAGAGCTGTTACCTCCCGATCACATGACGAACGCCGACCTGTTCGATCGCGCTGCGGTGATTCGCGGGGTGATCGTCGAAGAGCCGGAGCGGACGGAGGAGCGGATCCGGTTCGCGTTGGCGCTGGAAGAGGTGGAGACGGACAGTGCGATCTACAGAGTCTCCGGAAGGGTGCTGGTGACGGTGAAGGAGGTGGGGCTGGCGGCGGACTGCGGGGATCGATTGAGTCTGCGGGGCAAGCTGCGCAGGGGGCAGCCGGCGCGGAATCCGGGGGCGTTCGACTACCGGGAGTTTCTGGCGCTGCGTGGCCTTCACGGGACGTTCTACGTGAAGCGGGTAGAACAGATTGTCGCGGTGGAAGATTTGCCCGGTTCGCGGGTCTACGAATGGCTGGTGCGGCCGGTACGGGGGGCGATTCGGGAGACGATACAGCGGAATTTGAGCGGGCCTCCGGCCGGGTTGCTGCAGGGGATGCTGCTGGGGGAGAAGTACCGGATTCCCGACGAGGTGAAGGATATTTTTCGGCGGACGGGGCTGGCCCACGCGCTGGTGATCAGCGGTTTGCACGTGGGGCTGGTGGCCGCCTTTTTTTTCACCGGTTTCGGGCTCTTCCGGCTACCGGATCGGGCGGCCTGCGGGGCGACGATCGGGGTGCTGGCGGTGTATGCGCTGGTCACCGAAATGCAGCCGCCGGTGGTGCGCGCGTCGCTGATGGGTGGGGTCATTCTGGGGGGACGGATGTTGGGGCGATCGGGGGATATCTACAATTCGCTGGGGCTGGCGGCGCTGCTGATTCTGTCGATCTGGCCGACCAGTTTGATGAGTCTGAGTTTCCAGCTGTCGTTCGGGGCGACGCTGTCGATCGTGTCGCTGCACCGACCGCTGGTGTCGCTCTTTCCCGAGAGGTGGCGGCAAGAGGATCGATGGGTGGGCAAGTGGATCGTGGCGCCGCTGTGCGTGTCGCTGGCGGCGCAGCTGGGCACCGGGCCGCTGATCGCCCATCACTTCCAGCAATTTGCGCCGATTTCGCTGGTCGCCAATCTGGCGGTGGTGCCGCTGCTGGCGGTGGTGGTCGGGATGGGGATTCTGGCATCGCTGACCGGCTGGTGTCTGCCGCTGGTGGCAGCGGCGTTCAACGCCTGCAACTGGTTGGCGCTGAAGTCGCTGATCGGGCTGGTAGAGTGGTTTGCGCGAGTGCCGGGGGCGTCGGTGACGACGCCGCGACCGGGTGTAACTTTTTTGCTGTGGGCGGCGCTGCTGGCGTGTCTGGCGGCGCAGATGCAGCAGAAGGTGTGGGCGCGGAAGATGGCATTGCTGGTGGCGCTGGTCGGATTGAACGCGGGGGTGTGGGGATGCGTGCTGCGGGCGGACGACCTGGAGGTGGTCTTTGTGGACGTGGGACAGGGGGATGCGATTTTCGTCCGCTTTCCCAACGGGCGGACGATGGTAGTCGATGGGGGAGAGCGCAGCGCGCGCTTCGACTACGGGGCGCGGGTGCTGGTCCCCTTCCTGCGCTATCGGGGGGTGGATAGGGTCGATGTGGTGGTGGCGACGCACCCGCACAACGACCATATCGGCGGACTGGTGGCGCTGCTCGAGGAGATGGAGGTGGGGCACTATCTGGACAGCGGGCAGAAGTCCGACACGTGGACCGCCAGGAGGGTGCGGGAGCTGATTCGGGAGAAGGGGATCCGCTATCAGCGGGTGGCGGCCGGCGACAGTCTGGCCGGCCTGGGAGGGGTGGGTGGGCTGGTGCTGCACCCGACAGAGGAGTTCGTCACGGCGGAGGGGGAGTCGCCGCACCATCTGAACAACGGTTCGGTGGTGCTGCGGCTGAGCTTTGGGGAGGTGAGTTTGCTGCTGACCGGGGATGTGGAGGAGGAGACGGACGACGCACTGCTGGCCTGGGGAGCGCGGCTGCGGAGCAGGATTTTGAAGGTGGCCCACCACGGCTCGCCGACGTCGTCAACGGTGCGTTTCGTGGAGCAGGTGGGGCCGGAGATCGCCGTGGTCCAGGTGGGGGTGGGGAATAAGTTTCGGCATCCGTCAGCGGAGGTGATGGGGCGGTACGGGGAGCGAGATATCCAGATTTTGCGGGCCGATTTTCGGGGGGCGGTGATGATGAGGACGGACGGGGAGGGTCTGGAAGTGATGACGATGTTGGAGTGATTGGAGAGAGAAGGTTTACATAGAAATATGAAATTAATAATGCAGATGACCGCATATTAAAATAGCACGACAACTCTGAGTGTTCGGGGTATTTGTGAGCGAATGGGGTAATCCGTAAAATACCGTGGAGCATTCCGAGGTTTTGGGCGCTGCTTTTTCACAGTCGATGAAAAGGGAGTTCGGACGATGATGCTATCCTGTTGTGCGTGGGCGCTGACCGGGGCTGTCGAAGAGACGCTGCCGCGATTTGTGGAGATGGGGTTCGATCGGATCGACGTGCGGTCGGACCTGGCGGAGGTCGAGAGGGTGCAGGAGCAGATCGAGTCGTGGCAGCTGCGGGTTTCGTGCATAGCCGCTTCGTTTGGGATGTCCGAGGGAGCGGCGCTGTCCAGCGAGGATGCGGTGGCGGTGGCGGCGGCCCTGGCGCACACCGAGAGGGGGCTGGAACTGGGTCGGACGCTGGGGGCGACGACGGCGTACGTGGTGGCGGAGGAGGAGGGCGGCGGTGCGGCGCTGGAGCGGTATGCCGGGTCGCTGGAACAGGCGGCGGAGCTGGCGGCGGAGCTGGGCCTCAAGCTGGGTGTCGAGCACCTTCCGGGGCGCTCCCTGCCCACGGCGGCGGCGACGCTGGGTTTTCTGCGCGCGGTCGGCCACCCGAATCTCTACCTGCTCCTCGACATCGGCCACGCCCAGATGTCGGGAGAGGATCCGGCGGCGGTGATCGAGGCGGCTGGAGAGCGGCTGGGGTACGTCCATCTGGACGATAACGACGGTGAGAATGACCAGCACCTGGGTCTGCTCGAAGGAGTGATGGCAGAGGAAACGCTGGTGCGGACGTTCGCGGCGCTGGAGGATTGCGGGTACGATGGAGTGGTGAGCCTGGAGCTGAGCGCGGAACTGCCCGATCCACAGGTGGCTCTGGTGAAGAGCCGGGAGGTGATCGAGCGGGTGAGAGCGAAGGTGGCAGGGAGATAGAAGGGGATTTTCATACCCTATTCGCAAAGAGAGGAGTGCATATGAAAGCGCGCGAGCTGCGTGAGTATCTGCAGTCGATGGATGGAGGATGGGTGAACTGGGAGCATACCGTCGATACCTTCAAGGCGGGAGATCCGGAGGTGGAGATCGAGGGGATCGCGGTCGGCTGGATGAGCTACACCTGGGCGCTCGAGAAGGGGTTGGGACTGGGGTGCAATCTGTTCATCACCCACGAGCCGACCTTCTACGATCATCTGGACAAGGAGCAGGAGGTGTTCCGCTTCGAAGCCGCCCGGGAAAAACGGGCGTTCGTGGAGGAGAATGGACTGGTGGTTTTGCGCTGCCACGATCTGTGGGACCAGGTGCCGGAGATCGGCATTCCGGATTCGTGGGCGCAGCAGCTGGGGTTCGAGAATCCGATCGGGGGAGAGGGGTACTACCGGGTGTACGACGTGTCGGGGAGGACGGCGCTGGAGGTGGCGCAACAGGTGGCGGCGCGAACCCGGGAGCTGGGCCAGGAGGCGGTGCAGCTGATCGGCTCGGGGGAGGAGAAGGTGACGCGGATGGCGATCGGCACCGGGGCGATCACGCCGTTTCAACATTATCTGGACGAATACGAGGTCGATCTGGCGCTGTGCACGGACGACGGTTTCTCTTATTGGCGCGACGGAGGGCTGGCGATCGATATGGGGCTACCGGTGATCCTGGTCAATCACGCGGTGGCCGAGATCAATGGAATGAAGCTGCTGGCCGGACATCTGCAGGAGAAGTTTCCGGAATTGCCGGTGCATTTCATTCCACAAGGCTGCATGTTTCGGCTGGTGGGAGAAGAGTAGGGAACGGAGATCCGAGAGTCACAGGCGATTTTGCGAGGAGGCGAGGGCGCCTGCGGGCGAGATTGAGGATTTCCAGAACGCTGTGGATTTGCGGGAATTGCGCCCACGATCGCGAAGGGGCGAGCGGATAGAAAGAGCGGTACGTCAGAAAGCCGGCGGGGGACCAATCCCGCCGGCTTTTCTTCCCAGGAAGGAGGGGTGGGCGTCACATCATCGAATGTCGGGAGCTGTGACCATGACCGTTTTTCGCTGGTGGAATCGACGCATACCCCGCGCGCTCTGGTTCTGACGATTCAAGCGGGGTCAGAGTTCCTGGAGTTCTGATTTTTGGTGAAATTCATCCAGGTCGATCTTCCTCTGCTGATAGGCGTCGATATCCTCTTTGCTCACTTTCAAAATCAGACGCGAAGGGATTGATTTGGAATTGAAGCCGGGAGAAAAGCGGAGTTCGACGATTACATATTCTCCCGGTTGAACCGGGCGCAGGGTCGGGCCATAGGTGGCCAAGGCGTCGAAGAGCTGTTTTTCGAGACTGTTGAGATAGCGGCGTTGTTTGCCCTTCTGGGCCTCTTCTTCGTGAAAGAAGGCGAATAGGTCGGAAGGGGGGTCTTGTGACACGAAGAAGAGGGCTCCAAGCCCCTTTTGATAGATGCCAAGGGTTCCGCTCTGTCGGCGATGGTGGGTTTCGCCGTCCAGTGCTTTGTCCAGGATGCCAGCCATGATATCGACGCTTTTCGTCTCCTGTGAGCGGAGATCGTGCTCCTGGAAATCGACGCGCTGGCGGAACTGCTCCTCGGTGAGTTTGCCCTGGCGATAGGCGACTACGTCGCTCTTTTTGACTGTGGCGGCGAGCAGCTTCTGTGGCGAGGCCTGGGAGATCTTCCGGTGAACGACGACGGGGGCAGATGCGTCGTGTGCCTCAAATACGAGCTCCTCTTCTGTTTCTTCGTCCCCTTCGTCCCCTTCCTTCCCTTTAATTTCTCGCTCCACTTCCAGACGAATGCGCCTGGCCAGGGAGTCGGAGATAACGCCGCTTTCTCGGAGTCGTTCGGCGACTTCTTCGACCTTCCGGGTCAACTGCTCGATGTTCTCCGCGGATTGAAAGTTGAAATCGAATTCGACGTTGTCGACGCCCGGCAGGGGAGGTAGAGGGGGCATCGGCGGCATCGGCGGCAGGAGCATGAGATGCCAGTCTCCGGGTCTGAGCAGGACGGTGATCTTCTCTCCTGCGGACAGCTGGTTGGTGATATCGGCGTAGTTGCCGAGGAATTCGACGATCAATTCTCGGGTCTTTTCCAGAGGATCTTCGGATGCCCCTTCCGCAGGGGCTTCTGCTGCCTCTTTGTCGGTGGATTGTCCCCTCTTCACCACTTTGACGACGTGCCGGGCCCCTTTTGTCTCGATAATTTTTTCTCCCCCCTCCTTGCGAACGACGCTGACCAGCACGTTTTCAGGAGAAGAGGAGGGCAGACAGCCTTCGACCAGGAAGAGGAGGCCATAGCCCTTCAGGTAGAGGCCGCGCGCCTGGGGGCCGGAGCCCCAGGTGGTTTGCTGGTCGCCGGAGTGGGCGCAGAGGCTTTCGAGCACGTCTTCCATGACGCCCAGGTCGCGCTGCAGGCGCTGCGGCTCGGCGGCCCAGGCGGAGCGGATGAAGAGGGAGAGCAGCAGCAGGAAGAGGATGCCCATCAACAGGGACCATTCCATTTTGCCGAACAGACGGTGGCTGAACATGGCGTAATTTTTCTCCTTCGGGCATCGGGTTTTCATCGTTGGCCGCGATAGTTGGCGGGGATGAGCTGTTGGAGCACATCCTCGTTGCGGCGAAAGCGGCTCTCGGTGTACCAGTCGGACTCCTCCAGGCGGCGGCCGACGACCTGCAGATCCTGTTGGCGCTGGCGTTCGAGCTGCTGTGAGAACTGCGCCAGGGTGAGTCCCAGGTTGCGCTGCTGGCGGATTTCGCCCTCCTGAAGCATCGCCTGGATCAGCTCCAGAGACTGCTGCTGCGCGGCGAGCAGGTCGCGACGGGTGAGCGGCTGGTCGAGATCGTCGACGGCTGGAGGAGCGGAGCTGCCGACAAAATTGAAGGCCAGGTCGAGGCGGCCGTTGTCGTAGGTAAATTCGAAGTCAACCAGGGCCAGGAGCAGGAGCGCGACGGCCAGCGATCCGGCCAGACCGAAGGCCCAGCGGCGCCAGGCGGCGGTCGTTAGCCAGGTGGGGAGAGAGTGCTTTCCTTTTTCCGCCTCCTCGGCGACGAAGACCAGGTTGAGATGGGATTCTTCGTCCGGCCAGGTGCGCAGGAGGCGGGTGGTGCCGCCCAGTTCCTCCAGCTCCCGGCGGCAGTCGGGGCAGCTCTCCAGATGGCTTTCGAGGGCGCGATGCGCTTTGGGTTCCAGCTCTTTGTAGAGGTAGTCGAGCAGCTGCTCGCGATTACAGTTCATAGCCGATGTTCTCCTCGCTGATGCCCCACTGGTCGAAGATCTTCCTGAGTCCCTTCAGGCCGTAGTAAAGACGGGATTTGACGGTGTTGATCGGAGTTTCCAGGACGGCGGCGATTTCGGTAAACTTCAGATTCTGGTATTCCTTCATGACGACGACGACGCGCTGCTCCTCGGGAATGGTCTGTAGCGCCCGGGAGAGCAAGTCGCGCAGGTCTTGCTCGTGTGTCCGGGCATCTGTCGGTGGAGGCTGAGAAGCGGTACCCTTCAGGGCGGGGTGCGGCTGGCCGTGCTCCTCTTCGAAGTGGTCCAGTGAGAGGTTGGGATGGCGCTGCTGCCGCCGCTGCTGGTCGCGGCAGGTGTTGAGCGCGATCTGGTAGAGCCAGGTGGAAAAACGTTCGGGATCGCGCAGATTGCCCAGGTTGCGGTAGGCGCGGATGAAGATCTGCTGACAGAGGTCGCGCGCCTCTTCGCGGTTGCCGACGTAGCGCAGGACGAAGTTGAAGAGGCGGTCCTGCCAGCGCCAGACCAGCGTGTTGAAGGGGGTGACCTGGCCTTGGAGGAAGCGTGCGATCAGGTCGGCGTCGTTCATCTCTCTGGTTTCCAGCCGTGCGGTCTGTGGACTATTATATTCACTTAAACACCGGTATCTCGGTTTTCCGTCACTAAGTGTTTTGTCAAATAAAGAGTTTGACAAAATTGCGATCTGGATCTTTCAGTAAATTAATAATATTTACGTGATTTCCGATGGCCAGAAATTTTGTTGACAGACTACTGAGTATTAGACGAAGCGAACGGGAAAAAAGTTTTAACAGGGGGAAAAATGTCGAAACCGGAGCGACTTGCCCGCCGGACGGTCTATACCAGCAACTGGGTCAATCTGCACCTGGATCGGGTGCGCTTCCCGGCCGGCCGTATCGTGGAGGAGCACCACGTGCTGGACTTCCCTTTTGAAGCGGTGGGCGTCCTGGTCGAGAACGATCGGGATGAACTGCTCTTCGTGCGAGCCTATCGGTATGTGACCGACGCGGTGGAATGGGAAATTCCGGCCGGTCGGATCGAGGAGGGGGAGTCTGCGGCGGCGGCGGCGAGGCGAGAGGTAGTGGAAGAATCGGGTTGCCTGACCGAGGGACACGAGGAGATCTACTCCTACTATCCGATGAACGGCATAGCCAATCAGATCTTCCACATCGTCCGCTGTCGGGCGGCGAGCGGGACGGGTGAATTCGACCGCAATGAGGTAGCCGAAGTGCGCTGGTTGCCCCGCCGGGAAGTGAGACGTATGATCGCGGAGGGGGAAATCCGGGACGGGTTTTCGCTGAGCGGCCTGCTGCTCTACTTGCTCTCTCCGGATCCCTGCGCCGAGTAGCGGCCCAGGATGACTTCGAGTAGCTGGCTGGCTTCGTCGGCGATCTCCTCGTAGAACGGGTTAAGGGTGTGGGCGCTGGCCGAGCCGTGTTTTTCGCTGCAGTGCTGGAAGGCCTGGGTGTGGAGGACGGTTTCGTCCGGCATGGCGAGGAGTTCGATGGTGGACTCGATGCAGGGACGCAGGTCTCGGTTGGAGCCGGTGAAGGTCAGGTTCTCGACCCCGAAGAGGATTTTGTAACGGGGATCGAGCAGGGCGTTGGCCTCGCGCTGGCGCACGGCCCAGCGGATGTGGGGGGAGTAGGGCAGTCGGCGCGTCAGGGCGGGGACGATGAAGCGCTGAATCTCCCGGACCTGTTCCAGGACGAATGCCTCGTCTTCGGAATCGAAAAAGATGAAGAGGGGATCCTTGTTGATTTCGAAGCGCCGGGTGTGGCCGCCCACGAGGACTCCGAAGTCGGCGGTCTCTTTCGCCTCGACCGAGCCGGTCAGAGCCCAGTCGAGGGCCTGCAGCAGGTAGGCGCGGCCCTGAAAATCGGACAGCCGCGCTTTTTTTGTGGCCTGCCTGACGCCGTTGTCGAGCAGGTAGTTTTCGGCCCCCTCCAGCGCGACACGCGCCTCTTTGATCAGGTTGCGTAGCAACCGGTCGGCGTTGCCCGCGGGGATGGCCTCACCTCCCAGGTGAGTCAGGGATTCCCAGGTCTCGCTCTTTGCTTTGCGCTGCTGATCCAGCGTTTCGAGAAGTTCGAGGAGACGGGCGCGGAGGGTGGTGTCGGGGAGGTCTGTTGTAGCGGCCAGGTGGCCGAGGAAAGGGTGTGAATAGGTCGGCACCTGAGTCGCCAACTCGGAGCGCAGCAGGCCGAGGGTGGCGTGCGGGAGAGTGTCGTTCGCCCGAATCTGGGTGCAGGTGAGGAGCAGAAGGGAGAGGGTCAGATATTTCCACATGAAAGGTGTCTCGCTATAGGTGTAGAGCTGGTGGAGGCTGGGATCGAGATCGCGAAGGTTTGCCGTTCCCCACGGATTTCAGATCGATCCAGTAGCGGAGTTTGCTCACTTCCCGGGTCGGTTTTCGTCCCTCCGCCCGGAAAGCCCTTCCGGTCATCTTCATGGAACTCTCGTAGGTGCCATCGTTGTGCTCGATGATCTTTCTGGAGGCGACGTTGTCGGAATCGCAGGTGATCAGGACGCGCTTGAGGCCCATCTCCCGCGAAACGTCCAGAGCCAGATCGAGGATCTTCTTGCCGTAGCCGCGCCGACGTTGGGAAGGGCGGATGCTGTAGCCGATGTGACCGCCGTAGGTAATCAGATAGTCGGTGCACAGTTCGGGGCGAACAGAGGCCTGGCCGATGTACTGCCCGCCGTCGATCAGCCAGAGCACCCGGTCCACGTACCAGCCGTTGTCGATGGGTCTGGGGTGATTGAGAGCGGTCAGGTCGCGGAGAAACTGGTCGAAGCGGCGCTCCAGTTTTTTGAGATCGTACCCCAGGTAGACTGCATAGGTAGAGTCCAGGCGCTTTTCGGCCAGGAATTCGGTCGCCCCTTCCAGAAAGCTGGTCCGATAATCTTCTGAGGGAGTGAGGAGATCGCTCATGAGGTGGAATCGTACAAACTAGGGTGGGCAATGTCAAGAAGCGGTTCCACAACTCAATTTGGGCGTCGCGTGCGCCATATCCAGACTCCAGGCCCACGTTTGGGCCGCAAAGCAAGTCATAGAATCGCTTCAGGCGCCCCAGAACGACAAAAAGAGACGGGATCCGCTCGTCCCGGAGGACAGGCGGATCCCGCATGCAGATGGCGGCTGGGCAAATCTCCGCCATTCTGAGATGGCGCCCGATTAAATCAGGCGTTCCACCTCGGTATGTAATTGGTCAACTGTAAGCCTCCTTTCGCTTTGGCCGGGCCTCCGGAGACCCGCGCTCGTGGATTGATCGATCAGCGCCGAGCATGATGCCCGACACCTTAACACCGCTGTGGATGCACATTGGCTAAAAAAAAGCCGAAGTTCTTTTTGAAGCTCGGGAGGATAGGGAAAAATCCCGTTTTGCCCTCATCCTCCATATGATTCTGGTCGCCATCGGTAGATTTTGGTAGATCCCGGTCACGATGGGGGCGTTTCAGCTGTTCAGTTCTGCAGGGCCAGGCCCCGCTGGTGGCAGAGTTTGCGGATCTTCTTGAGGGCGCCGCCGACGTGCTTGCCGTTGCGGCAGATGCCGAACAGGTGCTGGCTCACCACGCGTCGGGAGATGCCCATGATCTGCGCCACTTCCTCCTGCGTCTTCTGGTGCATGTAGTAGAGGAGGAGCACCTGGCGCTGCTTTTCGGTCAGTGCGGTGCCGATCAGATCCATGATTGGATTTAGCAACTGCTTATGGCGGTTCTCGCGAAGCTGCTGGGAGCGATTATCCTCACTGGTTTCGAACCAGATCCCGGCTTCATTCGCGTATCTATCCAGGTCGTGCGGATCCAGACGTACTTCCCAGAAATCTGGATTGTACATATAGGCGTGATCTCCTCATAGAGAATCATCGTATGTGAAGCTCGTCCCCAGTCCAGCGCTCGATATCTACGGCATATCGAAAGGGGACGGGGGTAGAACGGCTGCGGGAATTGGCTCCCGAACTGCGTCTACTACTAGAGATATGGTATTGGAGAGAAACGAGAAATCGGGGTTACTACACCCGCGATTCCGGAGGAAGGACAGAACCAAACGCCGTGATAACCTGGGTGTCCAGGCCGGCTAAGGTTCTGAAAAAGAAGAAGTTCCGGTTCGCCAACGCCGCTGGCAGGGCATCAGCTAAAGCAATTGCGCAGCTTCAGCTAAAACGCCGTCCAGGAGGCGCGATCACCAGGTGCAGTATGCTGTCTCTCTCGACCAAGACTAAAGCATCCATTCTGGCCCTCCTTTCGAGGTATTGAATACGTCAAAAAAACAATCGTTGTGAGAATAGGACGGGACGTGGATGGTGTCAAGGAAAAATCCGGTCCACCCGTCCGATACAGTATGATATTTCTTTCTTACACCGTGGTGGATGCACTTTTAGTGATATATCGGCAAAAAAAGGAAATTTTCTCGATATTCCTGCCAACCGGATGAATCCGAGCCGGGTCTAAGTGGGTGTAAATCGGGGATGCGAGACCGGAACGGCATGTATGGATGAGACGGAACGAGATCTGATTCTGAAAGCTCGGGAGGGGGACGGAGCGGCGTTTGCGCGCCTGGTGAGCCGATACGACCGGCGGATTTTGGGGTTGGCTCTGGATATGGTGGGGGATGCGGAGGATGCTCGGGATGTTTTCCAGGAGGCGATGTTGGCGGCGTACCGGGGGTTGGGGAAGTTCAGGATGGAGAGCGAATTTTCCACCTGGCTCTACCGGATAGCGATCAATCGGGCGCTCACCTTTCGCAACCAGCGGCGGCGGCGATTTGCTCCCGAAGCGAGCGAAGTGGAAGTGGCGGATGGGTTTGGGCCGGAGCGGAAGGTGTTGGACGCGGAACTGAGGGCGCAGCTGGACAGGGCACTGGAAGAGCTTTCCGCAAAGGAGCGAACGGCGTTTGTCCTCTGCCACCGGCAGGGAGTGAAGATCAACCGGGCGGCAGAGCTGATGGACTGTTCGGCCGGAACGGTAAAGAGCTATCTGTTCCGCGGTCGGAAGAAGGTGAAGAGGTTACTGCAGGATTATATGGAGCGCTGAGATGGACGAAAAAGAGCTGCGAGAGAGGGTGCTCAATTTTCTCTACGGGGGGATGAGCGCGGACGAAGAAGAGGCATTCAGAGCGGAGCTGGAGGAGTGCGCCGACCTGGCGCGTCTGCTGGCCGAAGAGGAGCGTTTCCACGGGGCACTGCCGTTGGGCAGCGGCGCCGAGGTGCCGGAGGAAATGCTGCAGGAGAACCGGGTGCTGATGCGGGCGGCGCTGCGGCGCGCAGGGGAGGTGGTTCCTTCGGTGTGGGCTCGGATGGCGGAGGTGATGGGGGGGTGGCTGCCGCAGATCGGCTACGCAGGTGGGGTGCTGGCGATCCTTTTGTGCGGGGTCCTGCTGGGACGAACTGCGTTTGCGCCCGGAGTGGAGAGGGAGGAGATAGGTCGGGTGGTCGATTTGCGGGTGAGGTCGTTCGATGCGGCCAGCGGTCGGGTGTGGCTGGAGCTCAACGCGATCTCCAGGGTGGAGCTGGAGGGAAATCTCGGCGATAGAGAGGTGCAGGAACTGCTGGCCACCGCCCTGCAGGGGGATATGGAACCGGGCGCCCGCCTGCAGGTGGCCGGACTGCTGCGCTACCAGGCGACTACGACCGAGATTCGTCAGGCGCTGATTTACGCCCTGCTGCAAGATGAGAATCCGGGAGTGCGGATAGAGGCGGTCGAGGGGTTGAGGGAACTGGCGGGGGACGACCAGGTGCGGCAGGCGCTGTGCCAGGCGCTGTTGCAGGATGAGAATCCCGGAGTGCGGGTGGCCGCAGTCGAGGCGCTGAGGGAGTCCCGGGACCAGGCCACGCTCCAGGTGCTGGAGCAGAAGATGCACGTGGACGACAACGAGTATATCCGGGCGACCGCTCGGCGGGCTTTTGAAAGGGCGCGCGGTACGGAGAATTCGCAGGAGCTGTAGGTGGAATCCGAAAGTGGGCGGATGATTTCTATTTTTCTGCCGATTCGGGAAGTGTCGAAGCACGATCAAACCATTTATGGATGAGAAGCGAACAACTCAACAGGAGTATGGGAAAGATGAACAGACGAATTTTGTTTCTGAGCGTTGGTTGGATTTTCCTGCTGGCTGTGGCGGCCGGCGCTAAAGTGAGGAGAGGAGATATCTCCGAGGAGATGAATGGCTGGATCGAGGAGATCGACGAGGTGGTTGAGACGGGTGTGGGGGGAAAGCTCGTGCTGGTCGCCGACATGGGAGAGATCGAGGTGAAAACCTGGGATAAGGGGTCGGTGCACGTCGAGGTGGAGAAGTTCGCGGATGTTTTTACCGAGGCGGAGGCGGAGAAGGTCTTCGGGGATTTCCAGGTTGAAATTTCCCGGGAGGGGAAGGATGTCAGCGTGGAGATCGGGTCGAAGCGGGATCGTCGTCTGCGCTCGCTGCACGCGACGATCGAAGTTACCGTGCCCAGGAAATACAGCGTAGATCTGGAGACGGAAGGGGGGGGGATCGAGGTGGGCGATCTGGAGGGGGATGTCGTGGCGCGCACCTCCGCTGGGGGGATCGAGATTGGGAAGATAGAGAACGGTTCGGTCATTGTTGAAACTTCCGCTGGAGGAATAAGCATTGAGGGGATCGAAAATGGAGACGGTATTGTCAAAACTTCGGCTGGTGGAATTTCCGTGGGAGATGTGACCGGGAATCTCCAGGTAAAGACATCCAGTGGGGGGATCGAGATTGGAGAGGTGGGAGGAGCGCTGGTGGCGAAGACATCCGCCGGTGGTATCGATATAGACAAAGGGGGAGCAGATGTGCTGGCGACCACCTCGGGCGGCGGTATCAGCGTGAAGGAGGCGAAAGGGAATGTGGAGGTGGCGACAGCAGCGGGAGGAATCGACATCGGTCCGGCGGGGGGGTGGATCAAGGCAAAGACGTCGGGCGGCGGTATCAGCATCGACAAAGCGGGAGGGGCGGTTGAGGCGGAGACGTCCGCCGGGGGAATCGAGGTGGATGGCTCGGGCGGACCGGTTGTGGTAAAGACTTCATCCGGGGGGATTGAGATCGAAGATGCTCGCGGATACATCGAGGCGAAGACCGCAGCCGGCGGGATTGAGGCTGAATTGGCGATCTCCGATCCGGAGGTGGATACCCACTGCACCCTGGAGACTTCTGCTGGGAATGTCACCATCTACCTGCCGGCCAAACTGAAGGCTACGATTGATGCCGAGCTGCGTATCGAGGGGCGCCCTCATCGCAAATACGAGATAATTTCCGATTTTCCGATCGAGATCGATGGGGAGAGGGGCCGGAGGATCACCGGCGAGGGGGCGATCAACGGGGGGGGCGATCTGATCAAGCTGCGGACGACGAACGGGGATATCGAGATCAAGAAGCGCTGATTCGAGAGCCGAAATTTCTCGCGTATGAATGGAGCGTTCCTGGACAGCTGTCCGGGAACGCTTTTTTTTATGCGGCGAGGTTCAACCGAGGAATGCCGATCAGCGCCAGGTTTTCTTTATCTCCCTTCTTTTGGCACCAGATAGAAATGGAAGACTCAAATGAAAAAAGGAAATGAGGAACTACCTCGGCGGCGGCTGGGACGCACCGATTACGAGGTGACCGAATTGAGCGTGGGCGGCTGGCTGGGGCTGCTGGACGATCCGCAGGCGCCGACAGTGGAGAAGGAGCGGGCGGCGATCGAGGCGGTGCGCCGGGCCGTGGATCTGGGGGTCAACTACTTCGACACCGCACCCAGCTACGGTGGTGGGGGAGTGGCGGAGCGCCATCTGGGGCTGGGATTGCGGGAGTTGGGGGCGGAGGAGCGCGGACAGCTGCGGGTATCGACCAAGGTGGGGACGCATCCGCAGCGGAGCCAGCAGTACGATCGGGATTCGATCCGCTGGTCTTTCGAGCGCAGCCAGGAAGTGCTGGGCTGCGAGAAGATCGATATCATTCACGTTCACGATCCGTCCACGGATGAAAAGATGGACGAATTGATGGGTGCGGGCGGGGCGGTCGAAACACTGGAGGGACTGAAAGAAGAGGGGGTGGTGGGCGGTATCGGTCTGGGGGTACGCGTCCATCGATATCTGCGGCGGGCGATCGAGAGCGGGCGGTTCGACGTGATCCTTCCTTCATACGACTACCATCCGATACGGGGTTCTCTGGAGCCGATTATCGAGTTGGCGGCTGAAAGGGATGTGGGGGTGATCAACGGTTCTCCGTACTGCGCCGGTCTGCTGGCCGGTCTGGATCCAGACGTGGCGAATGGCAGGCGAGGGAATGCGGAGGGGGACGTGCGACGAGGGCGGGCAATCTGGAAATGGTGCCGGGAGCGGGATGTGGACTGTGGAGCGCTGGCAGTCCAGTACAGCCTGCGCAATCCGAAGATCGCCACTGCGCTGACCGGGCCGCGCACGGCGGCGGAGGTGGAGGGGAATTTCCGCCACGCCACGGAGCGGTTGCCCGAGGGGATATGGGAGGAATTGGATTCTTTTCTGGAGAGTTTGGGGCCGGCCCCACCCGGAGGGGAAATAGAGTAGGTCTATCGATGGGAAAGGAGAACGGCTGATGATCATCGACGCGCACACGCACATTTTTTCGCTGGATTTTGAACGCTATCCGCTGGCCGATCCGGAGCGGCCGTATCGGCCGGAGACGGATGGGTCGGCGGAACTGCTGAAGAGGCAGATGGACGAGGCCGGGGTGGATCGGGCGTTTACCATAACGCCCGGATTTTATGGTTGGGACAACAGGTACTCGCTAAATGCGCTGGAGGGAAACGGGGACTGGCTGGCGGTCGGGCTGCTGGTCGATCCGGCGAGTACTGATGGCCCGCAGGTTCTGGAGGATATGGTCGGTCGCGGCGCCTGCGGTCTGCGGATTCAGCGACACCTGTTCTTCAACGGCGCGCTGGACGATCCGGCGATCACGCCGCTCTGGGCAAAGGCGGCCGAGCTGGGGCTGACGGTGGATATCAATGCCACGCATGAGGAATACGGTGCGGTGGAGAAGCGATTGCGAGAATTTCCGGACACGCGCTTTATTCTCGATCACTGCGGGTATGTGTCGTCGTCGCTGGCTCCAGAGGAGAACACGGTCGCACCGGTGGTGGCGCTGGCCCGCTATCCGAATGCGTATGCCAAGTTGACTTTCCTGCCGGTGGCCAGTCGCGAACGGTTTCCGTTTGCCGACGTCCACGGGATGGTGCGCCAGGTGGTCGACGCTTTCGGTCCGGAGCGCTGTCTGTTCGGCTGCAACTTCCCCACGGCCCAGTATTGTCCGGACATCACCTACACACAGGCGGTGGAGCTGTTCGCCGAGGTGGTCGATCTGAGTCCCGGAGAGCGGGAGTGGATTCTGGGAGGGACGGCTGCGGCGCTGTGGGGCTGGGGATAGGTCCGGATGTTCGGAGGAATTTCCAGGGCCGGGGAATCTTGAAGGGGAGATCGAGGAGATATCGGTGAGCGCACTTCGGGAGAAATGCCGGATACCGGTGACCGTCTTTTGAGGAGGATCCCGAATTTGGGGGAATTCGAACATTGAATCGAACTTCGAAGAAGAGAGGAATCTGAATATGTACGTCGGATCATACGATGCGCCCGTGCGGGATTTGAAGTCCTATCGACTGCGTCTGGAGGAACTGGCTCTCTTGGGATTCCGCAGCGTGGGGTTGGCCATCAATTGGGACGAGCATCCCCGGGATCTGTCTGCTGAAGAGAAGAGGGGGATTGCGGAGATAGTCGAAAGATGCGATCTGGAGATTCGCTTCCACCCGGATCTGGCCAATGTGCAGCGGATAGCTCGGGAGGAGAATCTGGAACTGTCGGCGTGCGCGCGGCGAGAGATGGAGCCGATCGTCGAGTGGGCGTTGGAACTGGGCGCGGTCTCCGTCTGCTGCGACAGCATTCGCAATTTTTTCGAAGAGACGGTGGCGGTTTTTCGCCTGCTGGTCGAGATGACGCGGGGGACGGAGCTGAAGCTGGGGGTGGAAAACAGTCAGAAGGGAGTCATCAATTCGCCGGAGAAGATGAACGAGGCGGTGGAGCGAGTGGGGGATGCGCGGATGGGACTGCTGGTGGACGTCGGCCACATCAACACCACGGTCACCCAGGGGTGGAACGATTGTAAGAGTGCGACGGAATTCCTGACTGGGTTACAGGTGCCGATTTGGGATACGCACATCCACAACAACGACGGGGAGAGCGACGGGCATCTGCCGCTGCGCGATCCGGTCGGCACGCTGGATGTGCGGGAGATCGTCGCCGGGTTTCATCAGATCGGGTATACAGGGCCGTTGAACTTCGAATGTGCGCGCAAGATGCGGCCGTGCAGTATGGGGGAGATGGAGGAGAAGATCGTGGCGGATAAGGAGTCTCTGGAGCAAGTGATCGGAGAAGTCGCCAACGCGGGTCCATTTTTGGTTTGATCGTCCATCAAATTGAATAGGTTACTCTACCAGTTTCATACGGGGATAGTTTTTAATCGGGGGCGATGTCCAGGTCCTCTTCCATCATGCGGAGCTGATACACGGCCTGGGCGGCGTGCCAGGGAGAGGCTCTCCACCGGGCGATCCAGGCGAAGGAACGACCCGCGCGAATGAGCTCACCCTGGGAGCGCCAGTATGCTCCCAGGGTGTAGAGGACGGCGGAGCGGCTCTTGAGGGGGACTATTCCGGGCTCTCGTTCTTCCAGTAAGGCCATGCCTTCCTCCAGGCGGTCGGCCAGGTAGAAGGCCTGGCGGAGGCCGGGAGTGATGCTGTCCCACACATCTTCTTCACCGGATATCTGTGGAAGCGCCTGGAGGATGGAGTCGGTCGATGCGGAATTGCCCCATATGGTGAAGGCCATGGCCAGAGAGCGAGTCGCCGTCCTGGAGGGACGCTCGTCCAGGTAGGTTTGGAAGTACTCGGCTGCCAGGCGGGGCTGCAGGTGAGCGGAGTCGACGGTGCCGCCGAAGAAAGGGCGCAGGCGCTGCTGGTCGGTTTTGAGACGGACCTCGAAGGCGAACTCTTCGGGGGGGATTTCGATGTAGGGAGGAGAGGTGCTGTCGGAAGAAGAGAAGCGGAGCTGCGCCCAGCGGTCGTCGTCGTCGCTCTCGCCGCCGTAGAACAGCTGGCCTCCAAAGGGATTGGCGCCGCCGTCCGGGTCGGTGACCAGGAGGGCGAAACCGGCAGTGCGATGGGCGAAGGGGGGCTGCCATTGGGGCGTCAGGTCGGTCAGGAGATCCATGGGGATCGCCGCCTCCAGATCGTAGCCGTGAGCGGTGAGCTGTACGGCTATAGGGATAGCGTCGGGGAGCGGCATTTCCCGGTGGCCTACCGGTTCGCCGTGGCGCCACCAGTGTTGCCGTGGAAGATCGGGAGAGGCGACGAAGCAAAAGGCGTGGTCGCCGGCGATCCAGCCGGGACCGTCGCCGTCGAAGGGAACGTCGAGGAAGAGAGAGACCGCATCTCTGCAGTACCATCGGGAGGGATCGTCGTCGGTGGTGTCGTGGACGTTGTCAGTGATGCGGGCTGCCAGGTAGAGATGGTGCGCATTCCAGCGGAGGGCGAAGGTGCCGGAGAGATCGGCTGCGGTCAGGGGAGTGCCTTCCGGTTCGGTGCCGTCATCGCGCAGCTGCGAACCCCAGCCGGTTGATATGTGCGGGGCGTCCGGGGATAGGTGGATCCATCCGACTCCGTCCCAGTCGCTCAGATCGGCGTCGACGCGAATGGCGGTCTCGGTGTGGGGAACTTCGACGATTAGATGGGGATCGGCGCGCGTAGAAGTAGCCCAGAACAGGGCGAGGAGGAGGGCTGAAAAAAAAGCCGTCGGAAAAAGGAGAAGTCGTCTTTGCATCGGTTTGCGGAGCCGGGATCTGGAAAGATTCCGGCTTTTTTTGGAGTTCTCTACTGGAGCTCTCTATTCTTTCGAGTCGGATAGGGTGCCTTCAACAGGGCCGATGTAGTTTTCTATACTGCTGAGATGCTGTCGTACTCGTCGAGCATGATTTTGTAGCTCTCCGGCGGCATGCCGTTGAAGATGCAGTTGGAGGTAGAGAAGATATACGGCTTGCCGATGCCGCCGTGGGTCATGCAGTAGCGGACCGATTCCCGGATCTCCTCCTCTACGGCATCCTGTAGCATATTGCAGGCGACGTTGCCCATCAGAATCCAGTCCGGGTACTGCCGGCGGACCTCCTGGATATCCATGTGGCCCTGCGGATCGACGGACTGGTAGCCGTCCAGACCGGTGCCGTGGAGTTGATCGATGATCTCCGTGAGACAGCCGTCCGAGTGGAGGATCGCCTTTTTCCCGAGGTCGTGAATGCTGTCTACCAGCTCCGTCAGATAGGGGGTGACGAACTCGCTGAACTGTTGCGGCGAGATAAAGGGGCCGTCGTTGAAGCCGAAGTCGTAGGTGAGAACAAAGAAATCGGCACCGGATTCATTGGCCTCTTTGAAGAAGCTTTTGGCGTTGTCGCATTTTTGCCGCGCTTCGGCGTGCAATTCGTCGGGATGTTCGAACAGGCGCACGACGAAATCCATCATATCTCCGCCGGTCGGCATCCAGAAGACGCCGGCGCCCTCATAGGCCGGGACCAGCGCTTTGTGTCCCAGGGCGGTCTTGGTCCTCTCCACTCCTGCAGCATCGTAGCCGCCGCTCACCGCCGCCCATCCGAGTTCGTCGATGAGTTGGTGGTATACGTCCAGCTGGAAGGTCGGTCGATCTGCTTCGGCGACCGTTTCCGGATCCATGCCGAGCATGGCTTTTTCGAGCTGGAACACCAGCTCCCAGTGGGGAGGGCGATCGGGGATCTGTCCGTCCAGGATCAGCTGCAGTCGTTCTTTTCCCGTCATTTGCTTTCTTCCCTATTACCTCTGTCTTGTTTTCACTCCGAATCGAGCCTCAGTTGCTCTGTCGAAGGTCCCCCTGCCGACGGCTGGGCGTCGGCAGGGGGGATATGCGTTTTGATCCTCAACAGATGTATGGTCACGCCGCAGGCGACTCCGAGGAGGGTCAATCTGATCCACCACGCGGGTGCAACGAAGATAGCGGCGAAACCGATGGTCAACCAGAGTATTGCGAGAGTCAGGATTTTTTCGCGGCGCGGCATGCCCCTGCCTTCGCGGTAGTTCTTTATGTACTCGCCGAACCAGCGATTATTCAGCAGCCACTGATAGAATCGCTCCGAACTGCGGGCGTAGCAATAGGCGGCCAGCAGCAGGAGTGGGGTAGTGGGCAGCAGCGGCAGGATGATGCCGAGGATGCCCAACCCCAGTGAGAGGGTGCCGACGATCAGGAAAAAAGCTCTGAAAATCTTTTTCATATGGTTCCGCTGATGTTCCTCGAGAATTCCCGGACGTCCCTTCGAGCGTTCGATTCGGCGGGATGTGGGAACGGCTTTGCTAATTTTCCCCGCGGTCTTTCCGGGGAATCGGTTTGAGCTGGAGGTGCAGTTCGTCCAGCTGTGCGGAAGAAACCTCTCCCGGGGCGCCCATGAGCAAATCCTGGGCGCTCTGGTTCATGGGGAAGGCGATCACCTCGCGTATGTTCGGCTCGTCGGCCAGGAGCATGACGATGCGATCGATGCCGGGGGCGATGCCGCCGTGGGGCGGAGCGCCGTATTGAAAGGCGCGGATCATGCCGCCGAACTGCTGGTCGACCAGCTCCCGATCGTACCCGGCGATCTCGAAGGCGCGATACATGATATCGGGGCGATGGTTGCGGATGGCGCCGCTGGAGAGCTCCACACCGTTACAGACAATGTCGTACTGGTAGGCGAGAATGTCCAGAGGGGAGTGTGTTGCGAGCGCCTCCAGGCCACCTTGAGGCATGGAGAACGGGTTGTGGGAGAACTCCATCTGCTGGCGATCTTCGTTCCATTCGTACATGGGAAAATCGACGATCCAGCAGAAGCGGTAGGTATCTTTTGCGCGCAGGTCGAGCAGGTCGGCCAGGCGGAGACGGAGCTTGCCGGCCAGATCGGTCGCTTTTTCTTTTTTGTCGGCGATGAAGAAGATCGCACTGCCCAGTTCGGCGTTCATTCGTCGGCGAATCGTCTCGTTGAGTTCTTCGCCGAGGACGGCGGCTACCGGGCCCTGGGGCCCTTCTGCGGCGTAGATCAGATAGGCCAGACCCTTGCCCCCTTCTTCCTTGGCCCATCTCTCGAGGTTGTCGAAGAAGTTGCGCGCCCGGTCGGTCATGTCCGGGACGCAGAGGGCGCGAACGGCGCCCCCGCTTTCGGCGACGCGGCGGAAGATGCGGAAGTCGGATTCGGCGAAGAGAGAGGAGAGATCCTGGATCTCCAGACCGAAGCGCAGGTCCGGTTTGTCGCTGCCGTAGCGCAGCATCGCCTCGGCATAGGGGATGCGCGGGAAAGGGGGCGGCGTGGTCTCCCAGTCGGCGAATTCGGCGAACAGACCGGCGAAGAGATCCTCGACGACGTGGAAGACGTCCTCCTGCTCGACGAACGACATCTCCAGGTCGAGCTGGTAGAACTCGCCGGGAGAGCGGTCGGCGCGAGAGTCCTCGTCGCGGAAGCAGGGGGCGATCTGGAAATAGCGGTCGAAGCCGGCGACCATGAGCAACTGTTTGAACTGCTGGGGGGCCTGCGGCAGGGCGTAGAACTGGCCCGGATGCAGGCGACTGGGGACCAGGAAGTCGCGCGCCCCCTCGGGCGAGCTGCTGGTGAGGATGGGGGTCTGGAATTCGCTGAAGCCGAAGTCGGTCATGCGCCGGCGGATGCTGGAGATGACCTGCGAGCGGAGGAGCACGTGGCGGTGGAGCCGCTCGCGCCGGAGGTCGAGAAAGCGATGGGTGAGCCGGGTCGCTTCGGGGACCTGGTGGTCTTCGGCGATCGGGAAGGGGAGGGGGGCGGCCTCGCTGAGAACGGCCAGTTCGTCGACGTGGAGCTCCACCTCTCCGGTCTCCACGTTCGGGTTGATGTTTTCAAGAGTGCGCTCGGCGACCTGGCCAGTGACAGTGACGACCGATTCGCGGCTCAGGTGGGCGATCTTTGCGTAGAAGGGGCGATCCGGGTAGAAGACCAGCTGGGTGATGCCGTAGTGGTCGCGGAGATCGACGAAGAGCACGCCGCCGTGGTCGCGTTTGCGGTGGATCCAGCCGGAGAGGCGGGCCGTTTCGCCGGCGTGAGGGCGGCGCAGTTGGGAGCAGGTGTGGGTGCGGTATGGATGGGTGGACATAGTGGAATCCTCTGTTTGAAGCCGGAGCGCCAGGATGGGGATTCCGACGATGCCACCATCATCAGTCGTGGTCGTGGCCGTCGTAGATCCACATCGATTTGGTGCCCCCGGCGGTTTCGAAGCCGCATTTTTCGTAGAAGTCGGTCGCCTCGCCGTCGGCCACCAGGATCTGCTGGTGGAAGTCGGCGTAGCGCTCGATCATGGTCTTCATGATCGCTCTGCCGATGCCGCACTTGCGATACTCGGCCGCCACTATGAGGTGCGGATAGTAGACGACCAGGAAGCCGTCGGAGATGGCGTTGCCCAGGCCGACGAGCTTGTCGCCGTGCCAGGCGGTGATCAGACTGTGTGAATTCTGAAGGCCAGCGTGAAGCGCGTCCGGCTTGTCGGCGGACGACCACTCGCTGGCCCTGTACAGCTCCAGGATGCTGGCGAGGGGGATGTCCCTGTCCTCGCGGTAGTCGATGTGGATCTCTCGCATTTTGAGCTTCCGTTCAGTTGGTACGGTGGAGATGGCCAACGGACGATGGGCTATCTCGACGTTGGAAGATTGGCCGGGTGAACGCTCCTAGTGGGCGTCGTCCGAGCGCGGTTTGACCATGGGAAAGGGAATGACGTCCCGGATGCTGGGGGCATCGGTCAGCAGCATGACCAGGCGATCGATCCCCAGACCGACGCCGCCGGCGGGGGGCATGCCAGCGCCCAGGGCCCTGAGGAAGTCGGCGTCGATCGGATGGTCGGGCGGATTTGTATCGTCGTCGTTTTTGCGCTGGGCCTGAAAGCGCTCGAGCTGATCGACCGGATCGGTCAGTTCGGAGTAGGCGTTGCCCAGCTCCATGCCGCAGACATACGGTTCGAAGCGCTCGGTCAGGCGCTCGTCACCGCGCTTGATCTTGGTCAGCGGGCTGATGTCGCGCGGATGGTCTAAGACAAAGGTCGGTTGCACCAGATGCGGTTCACAGACGGTCTCGAAAAGGAGGGCGACCGCCTGGCCCCAGGAGAGGTCGCCGATCTCTTCGCCGCTGAGCCGCTCCAGTTCGACCCGGAGGTCTTCGGCCGAAGCGGTGTCGGGATCGATGCCGGCGTACTGCCGCACCCCGTCGAGGAGAGTGAGGCGGCGCCAGGGGGGAGCAAAGTCGAGCTCGGTCCCCTGATAGGTGACGCGCGTGGAGCCGTGGAGCTCCCGGCAGACGTCGGCGATCAGCGTCTCGAAACGGCGCGCCTGATCGAGATAGTCGGTGTACGCCTCGTACCACTCCATCATGGTGAACTCCGGGTTGTGGGAGTGGTCGATTCCCTCGTTGCGGAAGTTCTGGCAGATGGTGAACACTTTGTCGAAGCCAGCGACGAGAAAGCGTTTGAGGTGCAGCTCGGGGGCGATGCGCAGATACACATCCTGGTGGTCGAGGGCCCAGACCGTGGTGGCAAAGGGACGGGCTTCCGCCCCGCCGTAGACCGGACTGAGGGTTGGAGTGGAGACTTCGATAAAGTCGTCCGCCTCCATGTGGCGACGGATAGAGGCCTGGATTTGGGCGCGTTGTCTGATCCGCTCGCGGGCGCGCTCGTCCATCAGCCAGTGCAGGTGGCGGTCGCGTTGCAGGGATTCGGCGTCGGCGATCTGGTAATAAGAGCGGTCGTCGGTCTCCTTGCCGATCGGAACCGGGGTCACGGTCTTGGCGAGGATGGCGAGGGTGGAGACGGCGATTGAGAGTTCGCCGGTGCGGGTGCGGAAGAGTTCGCCGTCGACGCCGATCAGGTCGCCCAGGTCGAGGAGGGCGAAGTGTTCCCACTGCTGCTCGGTGAAATTCCGACGGTTGCAGTAGAGCTGGATGGAGCCGCTGCTGTCCCGCAGATCGACGAAGTGCACCTTGCCCATCTTGCGGCGCGCCCAGATGCGTCCGGCGACGCGGATTTCACCCTGGCTCTCGCCTGCGGCGGCGATGGCCTCGGCGATGGGGCACGCGTCGGGATAGCTGTAGGGGTACGGATTGACGTCGTCGGCGAAGAGGCGATCCCTCTTGGCCAGGCGCTGGGTGTCGAAGCCGTAGTCTTCACTGGGCATGGGTACCTCGTATTACGCGGTGAGCAACTCCGCCTCGTAGGCGGCGTAGGTGAACTGGTCTGCGAGTGCTGCGTCGGCCAGGCGAGCTTCGACGTCGATGGCGAAGAAGTCGATGATTGGGCTGAAGAGGGTTGGATCGGTTGCGTGTACCTGGCGGGTGGCGTCGATCAGGGATTGGAGGCCGGCGCGGGTCATCCGTCCGAGCGGTCGACGGCAGGGGCCGGAGGGCAAGCCGAGCAGATGCATCAGCGTTTTGACGGGCAGCGGGCTGCGCGCCTTGCACTGGACCGGGCCGTGTGTGCTGGGTTCGACGGTCTGGACGTGGACGCTGGCGAGCAGGGGGGCGAGTGCGTCGACCCGACGATGGGCGGATTCAGTATCCCCAGTCAGGGCGGAATCGGTCATTTGCTGGAGGGGGCCGGGGAAGAGATTCGACCAGACGGAGATGGCGCCGGCGGCGGCGATGGACGGGTCTGCGATCATCGCCAGAGTGCGATCGTCGTCGCCGGAGAGGATGGTGAAATCGGGGCCGCACAGCTGACGGATGCGGGCGGCGTTTTGGGGATCTCCGGTCGCCTCCTTGACTGTGCGGACGTTGACACAGCGGTCGGCGAGGATGGCCAGGTCCTCGGGCAAGAGGGCTGTGCCGGTGCGGCCGGGGACCAGGTAGGGAATCACCTGGAGTTCGGGAAAGCGGCTGGCTACCGGTTCCAGGTACTCGCGGCGGATTTCCAGGGAACTGGGGCCGTTGTAGTAGGGGTCGACCAGCAGCAGGCCGTCCGCTCCGGCCCCGGCGGCGTGTTCGCTGGCCGCCAGGGCTTCGGAGGTGGAGTTGCTGCCGGTGCCGGCGATGACGGCGCAGCGGCCGGCGACGAGCCGGCAGACCCGGTCGATCAGCTCGCAGTGTTCCTCCCAGGCGAGGGTTGGGCTCTCGCCGGTGGTGCCGGCGATGACGAGACCGCTGATGTTGCCGGCGATCTGGAATTCGACGAGTTGTTCCAGACCTGGGCGGTCGAGGTCGCCATCTCCGGTCATGGGCGTGATCAGAGCGGTGAAGGTGCCGTTGAACATGCGAGCTTTTCCTTTCTTGTGGGCCTGGGGATTGCCGGTGAAGCGGTTTCCCCGAGTCCTTTGGCTACCCCGGATTCAGGCGGTAGTCAGATAGCCCTCGGCGCGGAGCAGTTCCGCGGTGAGGATGGCGCCGCCGGCCGCGCCGCGCACGGTGTTGTGGCTGAGGGCGACGAAGGCGTAGTCGAAGATGTTGTCCTCGCGCAGACGGCCCAGAGTGACGCCCATGCCGTTTTCGTAGTCCCGGTCCATGCCGGTCTGGGGCCGATCGTCCTCTTCGAAGTAGTGGAGGAAGGGAGAGGGGGCCGAGGGGAGGCCGAGTTCCTGCGGCTTGCCCGAGTACGCGGCCCAGCGTTCGAGGATCTGTTCGATCTCCGGTTTGGTCTCAAAGCGGACGGTGACGGCGGCCATGTGTCCGTCGCTGACGGGCACGCGGATGCACTGGGCGGAGATGATCGGCTCCTCGGCGGTGACGATCTGGTCGTTTTCGATCCGGCCCCAGATCTTGAGGGGCTCGCGGATGCTCTTGTCCTCTTCGCCGCCGATGAAGGGGATGATATTGTCCACCATTTCGGGCCAGGTTGCGAAGGTCTTGCCGGCGCCGGAGATCGCCTGGTAGGTGCAGACCATCGCCTGCAGGGGGCGGAACTCGGCCAGGGCGTCCAGGGCGGGGACGTAGGGTTGGATGGAGCAGTTCGGCTTGGCGGTGACGAAGCCGCGCTCGGTGCCCAGACGGCGGCGCTGAGCCGGGATGACGGAGATGTGATCGGCGTTCACCTCGGGGATGAGCACGGGCACGTCCGGGGTCCAGCGATGGGCCGAGTTGGCCGAGACCACGGGGATTTCGGCCAGGGCGTAGCGGTCCTCCAGGGCGCGGGTGGCGTCTTTGTCGAGGGAGATGGCGCAGAAGACGAAGTCGACCTCAGAGGCGATCAGCTCCAGCTCGTCGACGTCGCGCACCGGCAGGTCGGCGACGCTGGCGGGGAGATCCCCCTTCATGGCCCAGCGTCCTTCGATCGATTCGCGATAGGGTCTGCCGGCCGAGCGCTGGCTGGCGGCCAGGCTGGTGATGGTGAACCAGGGATGGTCGTGGAGGTGGCTGATGAATTGCTGGCCGACCATGCCGGTGGCCCCCAGAATGCCGACGCGAAGCTTTTCCATTTTTTCTTCCTTTCTTCCTGTGTTTGTGGTGTGCGATGGTGATGGTAAAAGAGAAAACCCGCCGCGAGTCTCGGTGCTCGGCGGCGGGTGAAATTCATGCGAGTTGAATCGCAGTTTCACCTGCCGCCGAATGTATCGGCGGTCTTGTTCTTCTTATTTGTGGTTTTCTCGAAGGAAGCAGTGGTGTCGATTTTCACGATGTTCTTTCCCTATGGGCAAATAAAAAAGCCCGCTGCCGGTGGATTCGGCAGCGGGCTGTGTTTGCTCTGTTCGCTCTCTTCAGGGTAGCCGCCGAATTCCGCACTTGTCTATGGTGCGCTTATTATTATTGCGCTTGTCCAGAGTCTTAGTGCGGGTGTAGGTGCGGCCCATGATATCCATTCGCGGTTAGTTTTTTGTGCGCAATTTTATTAAGATAGAGGGGCGTTTCGGATAAGTCAAGTTAGCGTCGACTGTCGAGGGGAAGAGCTGGAGCGAATGAATAGGGGAAAACGGGAGAAGACGGCCTCGCCGTGGGTTTCGCTGTGCCGCGGCCTGGCGCTGGGAGCGACCGGGCTGTTTGTGCTCTGCCTGGTGCTGATGCAGGTGGAGATTCTGGCGTTTTTGGGGACGGCTGCCCAGTGGCTGTTCTTTGGCGCCGGATTGTTGTGGCTGGCGTTCTATCTGCTGCGCTACAGGGAGAGTGGGGATCCGCGGCGAAATCTCTTTTCGGGACAGGGTCCGGGAGGAGAGCTGGTGCAGCTGGCCAGTTTGAGTGGTTTCAGGAGAAGGGGAGAGGCGGAGGGCAACGACGCGGCGGCGGAGAGTTTTATCCAGGCGGAGCAGCACTTTCGTGCGAGTCGTTTCTCGGTGGCGGCGGAGGCTTGCCAGCGCTCGATCGACGCGGTGCCGACGTTGCCGGGGTATTTGAATCTGGGTGCGGCGCTGCTCAACGTCGCCGACTTCGAGCAGGCGCAGGAGGTGCTGGAGCTGGGATTGGGACGGGCGCGGCGGGAGGAGGATACCGAATTTGAGGCGGCTTTTCTGGCCAATCTGGGACTGCTGCACACGCGCCGGGGAAGGATGCAGGAGGGGTTGGAGAGTTACGAGGAGGGGATGGCGCTGTTCCGCCGGCTGGGGGATCTGCGCGGGCGGGCGGACTGTCTGCTCAATATCGGCAGCGTGTACGCGCACCAGGGGCGGCAGGAGGCGCGACAGACCTGCGAACTGGCGCTGAAGCTACATCAGCAGATCGGCAGCCGACTGGGGCGTGCCAACGGACTGAGCAATCTGGGATTCATCCTGGTGGAGGCGGGAGATCTCGAGGGGGCGCTGGAGCGGCAGCGCGCCGCGCTGAAAGTGCACGAAGATTTGAAGAATCCGCTGGGGCAGGGACAGGTGCTGACCCACATCGGCAACATCCACTTTCGCAGGCAGGAGTTGGAGGAGGCGCGGGCGGCGTATGAGCGGGCATCCGAATTCCACCGCCAAGTAGGAGACCCGCTCGGAGAGGCGAGCGGGTTGGTGAACGCGGGCAATGTCCTCTTCCGCGAGGGGGATCTGGAGGGGGCGCTGGAATCGTATGAGGGGGCGCTGGAGGTGCACGCGCAGGTCGGCAACGCGCTGGGTCAGGCGAACACGCTGACCAACATCGGCTCGGTGCTGGCGCGGCAGCGGAAGCTGGCCGAGGCGCTGGAGGTGCTGACCCAGGCGCGCGACCTGTACGAGAGTACGGGAGTGAGAAACCGGGGCAGAGAGGTTGTGGAAACGGTCATCGCGCGGCTGGAGCGACGAAAAGAGCGAGCGCAGCAGCGGGCGAAGAAGAACAAGAAGTCTTCTTGAGACTGTGGTGCGCTTCAAAAGGAATCGTTGCTGATTCAGAGACGTCTGCGGAGATTATTTGATCAGGATCATGCGGCGGGTTTGGGTCTTAGCGGGAGTGGTGAGTTTGTAGAGATAGAGACCGGTGCCGACCTGTTGGCCGGAAGCATCGGTGCCGTCCCAGGTAACCCGGTGCAGGCCCGGGTGCTGTGGTTCGTCGATGAGGGTTTTGAGCCGCTGGCCGGCGATATTGTAGATGGTCAGTTCGACGTGGGTCGTCCGGGGAAATTGGTAGAGGATGACGGTGCCGGCGTTGAAGGGGTTGGGGTAGTTGGGATGGAGGGCGAAAAGAGGAGGAAGTGTGTCGGAGTCGTCGATGGCGGTCTCGGCGGGAGTTAGGTGGACGTCCCATTCGGTGTCTTCGGTGAGTTGGAGCTGTCCGAGGTAGTGGGTCTCTGCATAACCTCCGAGAATACCTGAGATGCCGAGAGTGGCGTGGTAGTTTCCGGGAGGGATAGCCAACGCGTATCTTCCGGCGCCGGTGGCGATTGAGGCGTGCCCAAGGTAGCCGCTTTGCTCGTCGTAGAACTGGATCTCTCCCCGGTCGATGAAGCTGCTTTGACGGTCGAAGATGATGCCGGATAGCTGGTGGGTCTGCTCGGGCTCGGGGAAGATAAAGTCTTCTTCCCGGTCCTCGGTGAGATCGATTTCTCTGCGCACCCAGCCCAATCTGTGCTGAGCTGTGCTTTTTCCGAAGATGACCAGATCATACCTCCCTGCACCCAACGGTATCCGATAGGAACCGTCGGCGCGGCTGTTCTGGCTCGCGACGAAGTTCTCCTGCCACTGAGCAAATAGAGCGTCGGGGGGATGGGGAGATTGGGTGAGGAGGAGAGAGGATTCAAGCGGCCTTCCATGCGAATCGGTCACCCGGCCGGAGAAGGTGACTGCGGAAGGCTGCTCGAGGAATGTGGGGGTTGCAGTCGGGACCTGGATCTTTCCTCCGGCCCAAGAGGTCAGGCCAGATGAACTGCCTTTCGTCCAGCCTATTCGGTAGGCTCCAGGCAGGAGCCGAAGTTGAAAAGATCCGTCGGCGTGGATGGAGGAGGATCCCATCGAAGAGCCATCGACAGAGATTGCCTGCACGCTGAGATCGTCCGCGCCTATAACTTCCACTCCCTCCAGATGGCCCTCCACTGCCGTTCCACGCCGCACGGTGAAATCGTGAGTGTCTGCTTCGGTGATGGTGTAGAAGCCGAGTTCCTGGAAAGGGTAGATCGATTCTGTGAACGAGTAGAAATAGACCTGGTACGAACCGGGGAGAAGGCCGGTGCGATAGGTCCCATTTTCTACTAAACTGCCCATGGCCACCCCCTCTCCTCTCGGTCTGAAGGCGATTTGACCATCCCCTATCATCAGCGGCACACCCCGATCGTCGATGATATTTCCTTCCAGAGTCTGTCCCCTTTTGACGACCAGGTCGAACTCGCTCCCCTCCTGCACTTCGAAAAGTCCCAGTTCCTGATTGGGCAGGTGCAGCTGGGTGCCGAAGGTCAAAAAACGGAACCGGTAACGTCCCGACTCCAGGGCGATGGAAAAACGACCGTTCTGGATATTGGTTGAAGTGAAGGTGGTCTGCTCCTCAGGGTAGATCCACAGCCTCCCGAATTCGACGGGATGGCCCTCGTCGTCCAGCACCTGCCCGGTCGCAAGAATGCCCTTTGACAGCACGATCTGGATGGTGGTATCCGTCGTCGCCTCGACTGTGATCGACGTCGGTTTGACGAAGGAGGAAGGAAGGGTGTAGAAACCCAGGCTGTGGGAAACTCCCGGGAGCAGGTGAAATTCGGCGCGGCCGTCCAGGTCGGTCCGGGCTCTCTGGGACCTGGTCGTATCGCCGCGGTAGAGGGATGCTTCAACTCCGGCGATGCCGGTTCCATCTTCGTCGGTGATCTCCAGGATGACGCGGACGCCAGAGGGGAGGTGGGGATCGAGTTGGGTCTCCCCTTCCACCTGCACATCGGCGAGGGTGAAGGGGGGGAGATGCGCTCCATCCGAGGAGGAGTAGAACTCGATTTGGTAGATGCCACGCGGAATTTCCAGAGTATATGATCCGTCTGCCCCGGTGTGGGCGTATGCGTAGATGCCGTCATCCCGGCTCGCCTGCACGTTCACTCTGGATACAGGGTTTCCCGCGGCATCGCGCACGGATCCGGAGAGGGTGTAGGTCGCGAGCAAGAGGATAGGGAAGGTGGTATCCTGCGAGATAGAGATGCGGTTGAATTCCTGTGTGGCGAACTCTTTTTTTCCGGGGTTCACGGTGATATTGTAGATATCTTCCGGGAGGAACAGTTCGTAAGAGCCGTCCTGGCGGGTGCGGGTTGTGACGTTATGGTACTTGCGGCCCCAGACGCGGATCTCTATGTCGGCGATGGCGACGCCGTTTTCATCGGTGGCGACGCCGGATAGAGTGTGGGAGGAGTGGGCGGGTACGGTCAGCTCCCGCCGGGCCAGCAGGACAGGGCCGGCGTAGATCTCCAGGGTCGCCGTGCCGGTATAGGTAACTGCGAAGTCCCGAGCGATACGGAGGCGGGGAAAATCCTCTTCGGCGAGGACCATGACGTGCTCTTCTCTACCCACTTCCAGATCTTTCAGCTCGATTTGTGGATCGGGAATTTCCACCAGGGGATCGTCGGAGGAGAGCCGGACGGTCAATTCGGTGAGTCGGTAGCCGCCGCGGTTGGCCAGTTTGAAGTTGATGGGAATCTCTTTGCCGGCGAGGACCGATTCGTCTGTCCGGGTGTCGGCGAAGTAGACTCCGGTGAGTTCGATGCGGGCAGGAGAGACTTCGATGGCGGCGCGGATAGTGTTTTCTTCGATGCGGATGTTTTCGATGCGCGCGCTGACCAGTCCGTCGTTGCTGCGGGCGGCGGGATTGGTTGCGGGGGTGAAGGCGCGAAAGCGGATGCCGTCGAACGGGTCGGTGGCGTCCCCCTGGTTGCCTCCGTGCTGGGCGGTGTAGATCGGGTCGTGGGCCCAGAAGTCCAGGTTGTCGCCGCCGTCATCGGGGTCCGGCTGGTCGCCGAGGGGGGAGCCTGCACTGCGCCATCTGCCATCGGCGCATTCGAGGTCGACCAGGGACTGTACCGGATAGCCGACCTGGTCGACGTGCCAGATCAGCAGGCCTTCTGCGGGCAGATGGCGGTCGTAGTGGGTGCTGGCGCGCCGGCGGTGTTCGAGGAGGAAACACTCCTTTTCGTAGAGGGGGACCTTGAAGACGGCTCCGGCAATACCCACATCTTCCAACTCCAGGTCGGTGTGCTCCCGGCTGGGCTCTGCCACCTGCGCCCAGCCCAGTTCCATCCGGCTCCAGGCGGAGAAACTGACCGGGCCGTCGTCGCCGTTCCAGCCGAGGGCGCCCCAGCCCATCAGGCCCCAGGCGCCAATGCCGGCCGAGTCTTCCTCTTGTGGGGCTCCCTGTTGGCGCAGGTAGGCGGTGTTGTAGAGGTCGGGCAGGCCGAGGACGTGGCCGTATTCGTGGCACATGGAGCCGACCGTTTCGGCAAAGGTGCGACCTCGCTGGATGGAGCCCTGCCAGGTGGCAACCCGAATGGGATCGCCAGAAACGCCCAGGTCGTCGGTATCCCAGGGGGGGAGCCCCAGGTTGGCCATGCCGGTGGCGGCACCCAGCAGGAAAGATTCGGGCGTGGAGGGAAGGACCAGAAAGAGAGCGTCTACCCAGCCGTCGTCGTCCCCGGAGTTGGGGATACCGTCGGGGCCGTCGCTGTCGTAGCGGGTGAAGTCTATGTCCCGGTCGGCCTGCTCCAGGATCTCCAGGGTGAATTGACCGTAAGCGCCGGGGGCATCGGGCTCATCGGCGAGGTAGGCGGAGGCGGGGTGGAGGGATTCGTACTGCCGGGAGGCGATTTCGCCGCGGATCCGGAGCTTGCCCAGGGACATCGTGTCGTAGAAATGGCTGAAGCTGCCCGGCTTTTGTGGATCGAAGATGTCGCGGCTCCAACCGGGGGCCAGGTCGCCGCCGGTGTTTTCACCGTGGAAACGGGCGAAGAGCACGAGGGCATTGCCGTTGCCTTCGATGGGGCGCCGGGTGGGTTTGGAGGCCCTTGCGGAGATTTCGGTTGCGACTGTAGAGTTGAGATAGCCGGCACAGAGGAAATCGCCGTGGGAGGAAGGAGGCGGGATCGAGTACACTACGAGAAAATAAACGACGTATTTCAGCAGGCTGTGTCGGCGCATTGCTGCCTATATGGGCTATGAAGAACCGGCATAGAGGGAAGGTATGCAGGATAGTTTAAAGACACCTATTGGAAATGAGGGTTCCCAAGAAAGAAAACTTGACATCGTTTCGTCCAGTCGCTTATTCTTTTGTTGACGACGGCTGGCGAAAATATCCGGTCGGCGATAGAAACGGCATTCACGCTTTTAGCGAGGTTGGTATGATACGGATCCGGTCCGCCAAATAAATAGAGGTTCCGAAGTGAGAGCATCTGGCGAGAGTTGATTTCGCCAGGTGGCGAGATCTGCGACCTTCCCCCGGGTTTGCGGGGCGGTCGTGGCATCGTCGTCTTTCTCCCCGCCGGCGCGGGGCTTCGGGACTCGGCTGGCACCGGGCGCGAAATTGGCTGACGACGCACATTGGAAATTGTTCCGGTAAGAGCCATCCGATCGCGGGTGGCTCTTTTTTTGTGAGAGGATCTGTAGATGAGTAGAGCAGAAGTGTTGTTCACGGATGTGGAATTTACTTACGAAGAGGCGGCCACTGTTCTGTTCGCGGGGCTGACGTTTCACTTCCCGGAGGGATGGACCGGGATCGTCGGGGCGAACGGAGCGGGGAAGACGACTATCATGAAGCTGGCGACCGGAGAGTTGACGCCGGACAAAGGGAGTGTGGTGGGGCCGACAAAGGGGATCTACTGTCCGCAGCGGACGGATGATCCGCCCGAACTACTGGCGGAGATGCTGGAGGATGTGGATGGAGAGGCGTATGAGCTGCGGGGCAGGCTGGGTCTGGAGGATGACTGGCTGGGGCGCTGGGAGACGCTGAGTCACGGGGAGCGCAAGCGGGCGCAGATCGGCGTGGCACTGTGGCGGGAGCCGGAACTGCTGGCGATTGACGAACCGACCAACCACATCGATGCGGAGGCGCGCCGGCTACTGGCCGGGGCGCTGCGCTCTTATCGGGGGGTGGGTCTGCTGGTCAGTCACGACCGGGAACTGCTGGACGGGCTCTGTCGGCAGTGCCTCTTTGTGGAGCCGCCCGGGGCAACTGTGCGGCCTGGAGGATTTACGGTAGGGGTGGAGCAGGGCCGGGTGGAGGATGAAACTGCCCGCCGGCAGAGTGAGATCGCCAAAAGGGAGGCGGCCAAGCTGGAGCGGGAGGCGATCCGGCGGCGGGAGGAGGCGTCCCGGTCGCACAAGCGGCGCTCGAAGCGGGGGTTGGGCAAGGACAACGATGCCCGCTTCAAGCGGAATCGGGCGCGGATCTCGGGGAAAGACGGGGTGAGCGGCCGGCTGCTGCGCCAGCTGGACGGGCGGCTGGAGCAGGCGCAGACGCGCAGGGAGCAGATCGAGGTGAAGAAGAGCTACGATCTGGGGATCTGGATGCCGGAGGGGCGCTCGAAGCGGGATCTGCTTCTGGCGCTGTCGGCCGGCTCGCTGCCGCTGGGCGGAGATCGGCAGCTGCATTTCCCCGATCTGGCGATGCGACCGGACGACCGGATTGCGATCACCGGGCCGAATGGCGGGGGGAAGAGCACGCTGGTACGCCATCTGGTGGAGCGGCTGAACGTGCCGCCGGAGCGGGTGGTGTACATGCCGCAGGAGATCGACGCGCAGCAGTCGCGCTCGATTCTGGAGCGAGCGCGGAGTTTGCCCCGCGAGTTGCTGGGGCAGACGATGACGGCGGTGAGTCGCCTGGGGTCGCGGCCCGAGCGGCTGTTGGAGAGCGCGGAACCGAGTCCGGGGGAAGTGCGCAAGATACTCCTGGCTATGGGGATAGCGAGCGCCCCCCACATCGTCGTCATGGACGAGCCGACCAATCACCTGGACCTGCCTTCCATCGAGTGCCTGGAGGCAGCGCTCGATCAGTGTCCCTGCGGTTTGCTACTGGTCAGTCACGATTTCCGCTTTTTGCAGCGCCTGGCCCGCAGGCGCTGGCAGATCGAGGCGGATGAGGAGGGGAAGGAGCGGCTGACGGCGGGTGAGGGGTGGGGGTGAATCGGTTTGAGTGGAGTATTGACAAGGAGAGACGCTGGATCTGGACAGCCGAAGGATTTTGGGCCTTGTCAAATAACCTTACGGCCACACGTCGAAGGGACGTCCACTCCTTTGGCATATGGCCGTTGTTACAAGATGCGCAACCCTGAAGAATGGGCTATTTAGAAAAGCCTCATGCTGCTGTCACAGCATCCATGACTTGGATTTGAGCGGTTTCCATTGCCTTCGGACGAATGACAATATCTACATCCTGGCCTAAGGCGTTAAGGAAACTGAGTAATTTCTCCACTGAGAACTTATCGAATTGTCCTCGCTTTAAATTTGATACACGTCCTTGAGCAATACCGAAGATTGCACCGGCTTGCTTTTGAGTTAGTTGCCTCTCTGCGATGAGATGAAAGATTTTTGTTGCTATGTGGGCTTTAGTTGCCCATTCCTCCGGATTTTCAAATCCTAAGTCTTTATAGACATTCCCTGAGCCCTCGTAAAACTCGATATCGCCATTTTTCTTTTTTTTCATTTTCCATCTTCCTGCGCCAATTGGCGGGTTTGCTGTAGCCGTGTTCGAATGATATCAATTTCTTTTTTCGGAGTAGCTATCCCACGCTTGGATTTCTTTTGAAAGGCATGAAGTACATAAAGCCTGGTTCCTAATTTGATTGCATAAACGGTCCGATAGGTACCAGTCCGATAATCGCTGACAATCTCCATTACGCCACTGAAACCCTTCAAGGGCTTGGTTCTATCATGCTTCTCACCCGCCTGGGCAAGCCACAAGGCATAACCTGCCTCTTTCTGAACTGCACGAGGAAATTGACTGAGATCTTTGTGAGATGATCCAATCCATACGATTGGTTTGATCTGAGATGTATCTGTATTCATAGATATAATATATCAAATTTGATATTCCATGACAATAGCAACATAAGGCAACATTTTTTCAGCATTGGGGGAACCGTCAAATGATGAAGATCGGGATAACGGGCCTCCGGTTTCCGTTGTCCATTGACAAAACAGATCAATTGAGTTGCCCCTATCGCCAGCAGAGAAGTATCAACTACCGCAGACAGCGGCAACAGAGTAGCATTTCGGAAATGCCGGTGGGTCACTTTATCAGTGCTACTTTCCGTATTTGACTCCAGTTGCCGGCGCGCAGTCTGACGAGATAGATCCCCGTGGCAAGGGGGTTTTGTCTTTCATCGGCGCCGTTCCAGACAAACCGGTAGTGGCCCGGAGCCAGATGACCATTATACAGGGTGCGGACTGGTCGGCCCTGAATGTCGAAGATCTCCAGACAGACCGGTCCCGCGTCGGCGATTTGGAAGGGGAGCGCGGTCGAGGCGTTGAATGGATTCGGGAAATTGGGGAATAATTGAGAGGAAGAGGGTTTCGTCTCGATATCAGTTACTGCCGTCGATCCGCTACCGCCGCTGGAAAAGCGCACCCGGGAGATTTCCTGGTGTTTGATCACCATTCCATCCGGCTGATGCAGGCTGATCTCTGCGATTTCGATCCAGGCTTCACCGCTGAAGCGATCATTGACCATAAAGGAGAGGGAGCCGAGGGTGCCCTCTCCCGAATTCTGCGCTCCGGTCCCCAGCGCCACCCCTCCCACGATCACCTCGCCGTTTTTGCTGTCGACCAGAGCCTCCAGACCGGGGATGAAGGTGCTCGGGCGGAAGCTATCGTCTACGTAGCGCAACTGCGCGGGATCGTAGCGAAGCGTGGCGCTCCAGCCGCTGACCTCTGGTGCGTGCTGAATGTGCAACTCCAGAGGGATCAGGGTTCCGATAGCTACTTCCTCAAGGCCGCGCTGCCCCTGGTTGCCCAAAACTGGATCGAGGTCCAGCATCAGTTCCGGGAGGCGTCCCGGTCGCACAAGCGGCGCTCGAAGCGGGATCTGCTTCTGTCGCTGTCGGCCGGCTCGCTGCCGCTGGGCGGAGATCGGCAGCTGCATTTCCCCGATCTGGCGATGCGACCGGACGACCGGATTGCGATCACCGGGCCGAATGGTGGGGGGAAGAGCACTCTGGTACGCCATCTGGTGGAGCGGCTGAACGTGCCGCAGGAGCGGCTGACGGCGAGCGAGGGGTGGGGGTGAATCGGAATCCTATCCATCGTCTCATCATCTCATCTCCCTATCCAAGTAAAGGCTGGTCACTTTATCAGTTCTGGAGGTCCGGTGGGATTTCCTTCCGAATCAAAAACAAGCTTGTCAAAATGATCAGAGAAAATGAAGAAGTCATCATAATCCACCTTCCCGCTGTCGTCGTAATCAAAAGCCGGATCCCAGTTGTCGTCCTTGATCTGTGTCCCAAAATGATCAGCAAAGAGAAAGAAATATTCAAAGAAGGGGTTTATTTCTCTGCCGAACTCTCCGGTGAAAGTGCTGTCGGTGAAAGTGCTATCGGTGAAGGTGCTATCGGTGAAAGTGCTGTCGGTGAAAGTGCTATCGGTGAAGGTGCTGTCGGTGAAAGTGCTATCGGTGAAGGTGCTGTCGGTGAAAGTGCTGTCGGTGAAAGTGCTGTCGGTGAAGGTGCTGTCGGTGAAAGTGCTATCGGTGAAGGTGCTGTCGGTGAAGGTGCTGTCGGTGAAGGTGCTATCGGTGAAGGTGCTGTCGATGAAAGTGCTATCGGTGAAGGTGCTGTCGGTGAAAGTGGAAAAAGTGAACTGGATATCTCGGGTGACATTGCCCGCCAGGTCCTTCACTACCATCAGCTGCACTCGATAGGAGGTGTTTGCCTGAATGATGCCTTTTTCTTTTGGGCGCAGGCGCAGCGCCTGCAGATCGTTTTCCCATTCAGGTAGCAGGGGGATGTCGACCTGATTCCCCGAGATGCGGGCGATCAGCGAAGAGAGGTCGACCGGTTCGTCGAAGATCAGGACAATGCCCTGAGTATCGATCTGCGCTGGAGCCAGGTCCACAGTTCCATCTGCCGGAGAGGAAAAGATGAGGGAGGGGGCAAGGGTGTCCGGAGCCTGATCCATAGTGCGAAAGCTCAGTTCAAACGGCTCGCTCCGATTGCCGAAAAGGTCGAATACTTCGGGCAGCATGAGCTGGTAGGAATGGCCGTATTCGAGTTCATTCCCCGGTGTGGGAAAGAGGAATACCAGGGTGTCGCCCATGGCATTGCCAGAAGAGCCCTGCCACTGAGGGGACCAGGTGAGGATGCGCTGCTGGTCCTGCTGGAGGGTGTAGGTGAAACGGGTGGTGTCGATGGGTTCGCTGAAGAACAGGGATATACCGGCGACATTTATCTCCTCGGGATCCACCTCCCAATCACCGGAACTCGGCCAGGTATGGGAAAGTACGGGAGGGATACTTTCGTCGGAGGTGGAAAAATTGATGATGATGTCATTGGCGATGTTGCCGTTCTGGTCCTGGATTTGGGAGGCGAGCAATTGATAGCGTTTGCCCTCGTGTAACTGGTGATCCGGGAGGGGGACGAACGTCAGGCGACCTCCCTGGGTGTGGGAGAAGAAACTCAGCGAGAAACTGGCAACTCCTCGAAAGCTAATCTGCATATAGGTGGTGTCGATCGGCTCGTCAAAGGTGAGCAGGATGCCACTTCGATTGAGAGTGGCGAGATCGACATTGGCAGCGCCATCTGCGGGGAAAGAGGAGAGAAGAGACGGTGCAGTGGTATCGACCTGAGTGGTGAAGGTCAGGGAAATATCCGGGGCGACATTGCCTCTGCTATCTCGGATTCCGGAAATAGTTATCTGGTATTCTTTATCGCCAGGAAACGACTCCCATGGATATCTGGTAAATTTGAGCGTATCTCCCGTGACCGAGGGTATCCACCACTGTGGTTCCCCATCTATGTGCAAGGAACTCTTCATAATGGTGGTATCGATCGGTTCGCTGAAGAGGAAGTAGATGCCGCGCTGGTTGAGTTCCAACAGATCGACATTGATGGCGCCATCCATGGGAGAGGAAGAGAGAAGAAGCGGCGCTGTGGAGTCTGTAGTAGCCGGATGGGTGATATCTGTAGTAGGGGACCAGAATACGCCGGAATTTACGACCGTAGGGGCGGCAATGCTCTCGACCATACGGATGCAGTTATTCCCCGAATCGCTGATGAAAAGATTACCCGCTGCATCGACAAAAAGGCATGTTGGGCCGAAGAGTTTTGCTTCTGTAGCCGGTCCGCCATCACCGCTGAAGCCGGGAGTCTTCCCCGTTCCGGCGACAGTGGTGATCGTGCCGGTAGAATCGACCATACGGATGCGGTAATTTCCCCAATCGCTGACGAAAAGGTTACCCGCTGCATCGACAAAAAGGCCGTGGGGGAAGGAGAGTTGAGCTTCTGTGGCTGGTCCACCATCACCGCTGAAGCCCTTAATACCGTTCCCAGCGATAGTCGTGATGATCCCTTCGGGGGATACTTTTCGTATCCTGTTATTACCTGAATCGCTGATAAGAAGATTACCTCGGCGATCACCAAAAACATCGTTGGGAAAATGGAGTTGAGCTTCTGTGGCTGGTCCACCATCACCACTGAAGCCCTTAATACCGTTCCCAGCGATAGTCGTGATGGTGCCGGTAGAATCGATCATATGGATACTCTGGGCGCCTAGGTCTGCGATATACAGATTGCCGTTCGTATCGAGGTAAATTCCACTGGGAGCACGGGAAAGCGTTCCCGGTGCGATGCGGTCATTTCCCATTGTGGCCGAGGTAGTACTGTCCCAAGCAGCGATAGTCGTGATGTAATCTTGCTGGTCTATTCTCCTGAGCCTGCCGGAGTCCCATTCGGTGAAATACAGGTGGCCACTCACATCGACGAAAACACCCCAAGGCCCACCCCAAGGGTCATCCCGAGACCCACCCAGGTAGGCTTCAGTTGCCAACACGTCGTCGTCGGAAATTCCCTCAAGGCCATTCCCGGCGATAGTGGTAATAAAGCCGTCCGGTGATACCTTGCGAATTCGGTGATTACTGAAATCGGAAATGAATAGCTGACCAGCAGCATCGATGAAGATGCCGGCCGGGGAGCCGAGAACAGCTTGGGTCGCTGGTAAGCCATCTCCGAAGAAACCATGTTTTGGGAATCCCCCCGGCCCTATCACCCCTCCCCCGGCCACGGTGGTGATGTCACCAGGTGCACCATCGGCAGTGGCGATGGAAAGGATAAGCAGCAGGGCAGGAAGTAGCAGAAACGATGGGCAGCGGCAAGAAATCATAGGTGCCTTCCTTCAGCGGCATCTTAATTCATTCCAGAATACTTCATACTTTATGAATACATACGCTGGTGCTTCATGACAAGAAAAATCTGTTATTGGGATTGGGAGCGGGTTTGGGGGCCGGTGGCCATGTGGAAAGCGGGAAATCGAAGCAAGTGAGTTGCGAAAGAGTGTGACATTCATGTCACAATGCTCGCAAGAGGAGTGTGTCAGGTCGATCCCAGTGACGCATCTTAGCCCCAAAGATGGGGAATATGCCCGGAGGAATGAGCGTCTGAGAGTCGGGCGAACGTGTACCTGAGGGCCCTAATGGGGCTGAATTTCGGGGAATTGGGGGGTTAGAGGAGACATTTCGGGAACAGGCATAGAAATTGCGAGGTTTACAGGATTGGGGAATACTCACGCCTTTACCAGGAAGGTTCCCATGTGTGCACTCATCACCATCCTTATAGCCCTCGGGCTGCCGCTGCTCTTTCCGGAAAGAGGGCTGGCGGCCGAAGGGTATTTGACGTTTTCGCCCCAGGTCAGCAACAACGCAATTTTAGCGGGGGTTGGAGTGGTGGTGGCGGTGGTGGTTGTGATCGCGCTGACGCAGATCTACAGCCGGATGGCCCGCAAGCGGCAGCGGGCGCCGGCCAAGGGGGCGCAGAAGAAGAAGGGGGGGGACTTCAAGAAGCAGGCCGCCAAGCTGGGATTCAAGATCGCCGAGATCAAAACCATGCGCATCCTCGCGGCTAAGATCGCGCCGCAGGACCCCGATTCCGTGCTCTCCACGGACGCCGGCCGCGAGCGTTTGAGCGCCGATGTGTGGGAGCGCATCAGCAAGCGGGAGCGCGAGGTCAAACTCCTGCAGGGAATCCAGGATAAGCTGAAGCTGATGCGCGACAACCAGCTGCACGAGCGCGCCACCGTGCGGGTGGAGACCGATCTGGCGGTCTGGATCGTCAAGAAGGCGGATGTGGAGGAGGATGTGGAGGATATGGAGGAGGTAGAGGAGGAACTGTTCACCGACGTGGAGCAGGTGAGCGGCAAGCTGATGGATCTGAGCGAGGGAGGAGCGGCGGTCATCGTGGAACTGGAGGCGGGAACCGACGATCTGGTCGAACTCTGGTCGGCGGATGCGGATATATGGATTCCGCCGATTACGGCCGGCGTGCTCAATGTGCAGAGGGGTAGAGGCGGCAAGCCTCCGATCTTCCATCTCCACTTTATCGATCCGCCCCTGGTGGAACTGCGTGCCGCCATCCAGACCCTGCAGAGGACGAGCGGTATGCGGATGGCCTGAGAGGCCATCCGGTGGCTTCGCCTCTATCTTTGCAGCTGTGCGTGTTGACTTATGAATGGATATAGATGTATTGAAGTTAGATACTAAACTGACATTGGCGGTAAGCGCCATACTCGCCGTGGCATTGACGATCGGCGCCTGGGTGATATGGCGCAATATGGATATCTGGGCGACCGAGCGTTTTCGCGCCGAGATGGCGACCGTCGCCGGCTATACCCAAGAGGTGCGCCTGCATCTGGCAGTGGTCAACAGCTGCCTGGAACAGGATCGGGCGGTCCTCGATACGCTGTCCGTTCCGGTGGCCGCCGCCTGGAACACGGTGCGCCACTACGCCGAGAGTCAGGGGTACGAATTTCGCGTGGCTGCGCTCGCGCCGCGCAACCCGGAGCGGACGCCCGATGCCTTCGAGCGGAAAGCGCTCGAGGTGTTGAGCAGAGATCCAAAGCGGACGGAATTCGCCGCTCGGGAAGAGCGGGGGGATGAGGAGGTGATGCGCTTTGCCGTGCCGGTGCGCATCGAGTCGGACTGTCTCCCCTGTCACGGGGGGCCGGAAGGGGATGCGGATTCTTTCGGCTATCCGCGCGAGGGGTTGAAGCTGGGGGATTTGCGCGGGGTTTTCGTGATCAGCGCGCCTCTTGCCTCCCTGCGCGAGGCGCAGCAGGGGATGCGGCGGACGTTTGTGGTGACGGGCATGGGCGCCATTTTGATGGCGGCTTTCGCCGTGTTCCTGACTATCCATCGCTTCACCCGTCCACTGGATACGCTGGCACAGGCGGCGCTGCGCCTGGGGGAAGGGGAGCTGGACCAGCGCGTCCGGATTCACACCAATGACGAGGTGGGGTTGCTGGCCACGGCGTTCAATCGGATGGCCCAGTCGCTGCAGGGGTACCAGGACACGCTGGAGCAGAAGGTGGAGGAGCGTTCCCGAGAGCTGGAGGCTTCGCAGCAACAGCTGATGCAGGCGGGCAAGCTGGCGTCGATCGGCGAACTGGCCAGCGGGGTGGCGCACGAACTCAACAATCCGGCCAGTATCATCCTCATGCGGGCGAATCGACTGTCCGAGGAGATCGAACAGCGAGAGCTGTCCGCCGAGGCGCGTGAGGATGTGCAGGTGATCGAGCACCAGGTGGAGAAGATCAGCCGCATCGTCTCCGGACTGTTGACCTTTTCGCGCCGATCGACCAGTGCCAAGAGGCCGATCAACTGCAACGATGTGGTGCGTCGCACCGTGCCGTTGATCGAGGATATGGCCCGCCATCGGGGTGTGGAACTGGGGTTGGAGTTGGATGCATTCCTGCCGCTGGTCGAGGCGGACAGCGCGCAACTGGAGCAGGTGATGCTCAATTTGATCAACAACGCGCTCGACGCCATGCCGGAAGGGGGGCGCATCATTTTTCGCAGCGATCTGGTGGAGGAGCCCGGACTGGGAAAATTGGTGCGGATCGAGGTCGAGGATACGGGAGATGGCATTCCCGAGGAGCATCTGTCGCGCGTGTTCGATCCGTTTTTCACCACCAAGGAGGTGGGCCAGGGGACCGGACTCGGGCTGTCCATCAGCTATGGTATCATGGAGGAACACGGAGGGTCGATCCGGGTGGACAGCCGCCCGGGGGAGGGGGTCTGCTTCAAGCTGTACCTGCCGGTGATGGGAGAGATTGTCTCGCAGCCGTCTACAGACAAGGAAGATTCACGACATGGCAAGTGAACGGATACTCGTAGTCGACGACGAAATCGATCTGGCGGTGAGCTGTCAGCGGCTCCTCGATAGCAAGGGGTACGAGACCAGCGTCGCAGCCAACGGGGAAGAGGCGCTGCAGTTTATTCAGAATGAAGAGCCGCATCTGGTGATCACCGATCTGAAGATGCCGGGCATGAACGGCATGGAGTTGCTCAAACAGATCAAGGAACTCTATCCGGAGATCCAGGTGCTCATGATGACCGCCTACAGCACCATCGAAGACGCGGTCGATGCGATGCGGCTGGGGGCGCACGATTTCGTGCCCAAGCCGTTCACGCCTGAGCATCTGGGGATCGTGGTCGAGAAGGCGCTGGCCGACCGGGTGCTGCGCGAGGAGAACCGCCATCTGCGGGAGCAACTGGGGCAGCACTTCAGCTTCGACAACATCATCGGCAAGAGCCCGGCGATGACCCAGATCTTCGATTCGATTCGGAAGATTGCCGACTCCAATATCAACGTGCTTATCAGCGGTGCCAGCGGCACCGGCAAGGAGCTGATCGCCCGCAGCATCCACGTCAACAGTCGGCGCGGGGGGCGGCCGTTTGTGGCGCTCAACTGCGGCGCTCTCCCCGAGCACCTGGTCGAAAGCGAGATCTTCGGGTACGAGCGGGGGGCATTCACCGGCGCGGCGCGGCCCAAGCCGGGTCTGCTGGAGACGGCTCACGGCGGCACCTTTTTTATGGACGAGATCGGCGAGCTGCCCGCCTCGTTGCAGGTCAAGTTTCTACGCGTGCTGCAGGATGGCAAATTTCGTCGCCTGGGCAGCACGCAGGAGCGCGAGGTGGATGTCCGTCTGATCTGCGCCACCAACCAGGAGCTGGAGAAGCGGCTGGAAGAAGGGGATTTCCGCGAAGATTTGTACTATCGGATCAACACCTTCACCATCGCCATCCCGCCTCTCAAGGAACGGCGGGACGACATTCCGCTGCTGGCCGGCCATTTCCTGCAGAAGTACGGCGAGCAGAACCAGAAATTCATCGAGGTGATTTCGATGGAGGCGATGGAGCTGCTGCGCAACCACGAGTGGAAGGGGAATGTGCGCGAACTGGAGCACGTGATCGAGCGCGCCCTGGTCCTGGCCTCGGACGACAATATCCAGGTCGAGGATCTGCCGCAGAACATCCAGGCGGTAGCCGCCGAGGAAAACGTCCCCCCCCGCGCCTACATGGATCTGCCTTTCAAGGATGCCAAGGCGCAGTTGATAGAGGATTTCGAGCGGCGCTATATCGTGGAGGTGCTGGGAAAATACCAGGGGAATATCTCCCGAGCGGCCGTGCACAGCGGCATCGACCGGCGCTCCCTGCATCGGCTGCTGGCCAAATACGAAATCGACGCCGCCGAAGTGGCCAGAGAGAGTTGAGCAAACGATCATCGACTTAAAGAAAAGGCGTGCTATTTTGCACGCCCTTTCTTTGTTTATAATTCTATAGTTCCGCTAGCTCCGCCGCGTCGTATGTCGCCGATGGGAAGAGACAGAAAAAACCGGTTCAGCGGGTGCTTAATCTGGCAGTTCGGACGGGTAGCGAACTTTTTGGGATTAATCCGGATGATGAGACGCCTCCAGAGCAGACCTGGACAGAGGGAAAAACGCCGACTGCTGCAGCTTTTGGTATGCGCTCTTTTGTGCGGTCTCCTCAGTCCGCTCCACGCCAGGCGTCCCAGCGAATATCAAGTCAAAGGGCTCTTCCTCTCCAGGTTTGCCCAGTTCGTCCGCTGGCCGGCTGCCAGCTTTGCGTCTGCCGACGATCCGATTGTCATCGGCATTGTCGGTAGGGATCCGTTCGGCCAGGTTATCGACCAGGTTGTGGCCCAGCAGACGGCGCAGAACAGGCCACTGAAGGTGAAGCGGTTCAAGCGGGTTCGCGACCTGGAATTCTGTCATCTGCTTTTTGTACCCGATTCCAGAACGAAGGACCTCAAGGAAATTCTGGAGCGGTTGCAGGGGCATCCGGTGCTGACGGTCGGAGAGAGCGAAGAGTTTATCGCGGAGGGGGGGTGTATTCAGTTCATCATTGCGGACGCAACGGTTCGCTTCGAGATCGGCATTGAGTCGGCCGAGTCGGCCGGATTGAAGATCAACTCCCGTCTGCTCGATCTGTCGCAGAGCGCCAGGGAAGAACGTCGCAAGAGGAGACGTTAATGCACGCTTTCCGGGATTGGGCGATCAAGTGGAAGTTGATGGGGATCATCATGGCGACCAGCAGTGTGGTGCTGCTTCTGGCCTGTCTGGTATTCGCCATATACGATCGGGTCGCCTACAAAGAGCTGATGGTGGGCAATCTCCAGATCATGGCGGAGGTGATAGGGCACAACTGCGAAGCGGCGCTCGAATTCGGAGACCCGGAAGCCGCCATGGATGTGCTGGAAGAGCTGAAGGCAGACGAGCACATCGTCGCTGCCTGTGTCTACGACGCGGAGGGGGAACGGTTTGTCGTCTACCAGCGGGATGCCGGCGATTCCGTGCCGTCGGCGCCCGAAGTGGATACGCATCGCTTCGACGGGGAGTATCTGAGTCTTTTTCGGCAGATCGTGCTGTACGACGAAGTGATCGGTTCGGTGTATATCCGGGCCGACCTGGAAGGGATGCAGGCACGATTGTATCGCCTCATCGAACTCGCCGTTCTCTTTCTCCTGGCTTCGAGCGTGGTGGGAGCGCTGGTGGCGGGACTGCTGCAGCGGGTGGTTTCCATGCCGCTGGCGCGGCTGGCGGGTGCCGCCCGCAAGATCTCGGAAGAGAAGGACTATACCGTGCGCGTCGCAGGAGCAAATCGGGATGAGTTGGGCGTGCTCATCGACGGGTTCAACGAGATGCTGAGCCAGGTTCAGACCCGGGACGAGGAACTGGAGGAGAGGGTGCGCCAGCGGACCGAAGAGTTGCTCCGCGCCAAGGATCAGGCGGAAGCGGCGAATATCGCCAAGAGCGCCTTTCTGGCGAATATGTCGCACGAATTGCGCACGCCGATGAACGCCATCATCGGGATGACGGATCTGACTCTCAGCGGCGAACTGGCCCCGGTGCAGCGAAACTATCTGGGAACCGTCCAGGAATCCGCCGATAATCTGCTGGTACTGCTCAACGATATCCTCGATTTTTCCAAGATCGAGGCGGGGCAGATGGTATTGGAGAGGATACCGTTTTCGCTGCGGGATTGTCTGACCAGCGCCCTGAAAGGGCTGGCTCTTCGGGCCCACAACAAGGGGCTGGAGCTGGCCTTCAGGATGCCTCCCTATGTGACCGACAGACTGGTCGGCGATCCGGCCCGCCTGCGTCAGGTGGTGGTCAACCTGGCCAGCAATGCGATCAAATTCACCGAAGCGGGGGAGGTGATCGTGGATGTGGGGATCGAAAAAGCGGATATCGAAGCGATCGATATGCGCTTTGCGGTGCGGGATACGGGCGTCGGCATTCCCGCGGAGAAGCAGGAGCTGATTTTCGACGCCTTTTCGCAGGCGGATGTCTCCACCACGCGGCGCTACGGGGGGACCGGACTGGGGCTGACGATCGTGCGTCAGCTCGTGGAGATGATGGGAGGAGAGGTCTGGCTGACCAGCGAGGTCGGCGAGGGGAGCAGTTTCTTTTTTACCGTTCGCTTCGGATTGGAAAAAGAGGCAGTGAGCCCTCAGGAAGCGTATCTGCCCGAGGAATTTCGAGAGAAAAAGGTGCTATTGGTCGAAGACAGCAGCACCAGCCGGGAGATTCTGGAGGAGATGCTGTTTACGTGCAGGAGCGACGTGGCCTGCGCTGAAGGGGGAACGGTCGCTCTGGAGATGCTCTCGAGTCGGGCGCGGTCCGGAACCCCATTCGATCTGCTCCTGGTGGATGTCGACATGCCGGAGATGGACGGCTTCGAAGTGGCCGCCAGGGTCAGAAAGATGCCCGAGTGCGCCGAACTGCCCATCATCGCGCTGTCGTTCGCCTTCACGCAGGAAGATCTGGAGCGCTGTCGGAAGCTGGGCATCGCTTCGACTCTGGTGAAGCCGGTGGCCCAGGCAGAGCTGCGCGACACTATCTGCGCCGTTCTGGGTGCAGAAGCGGCACCCGAGGTGATGCGGACCGACAGCGAGGCTCCCGTCAGTGCAAAGTCGCTGCGCATTCTGCTGGCCGAGGATATGGTGGCCAATCAGCAACTGGTTACGATCGTGCTGGAAAAGTGTGGTCACACCGTGGTGATCGCCAATGACGGACGGGAAACCCTGGATATTTTGGAGCGCGATTCAGGCTTCGATCTGATCCTGATGGATGTGCAGATGCCGGAGATGAGCGGCTTCGAAGTGACGGAAGAGATTCGTCGGCGAGAGCAGAATACGGATGTCCACGTGCCAATAATCGCCCTGACCGCTCGCGCCATGAGCGAGGATAAAGAACTCTGTCTGCAAGCTGGAATGGATCTGTACATATCCAAGCCGTTCCGCCCGCAGGATCTGCGGAGTGCGGTCGAACAGGTGACTTCCGCGGAATTTAGAGCGGTTGAACCTGCGGTTAGTGGAGTTGTGGAGGGTGAATTTCCGACGCGCGCTCAGGCCCTGGAGCGGGTAGAGGGGGATGAAGAGTTGCTGAGCAGTATGGCGGAGACGATTCTGGAGCAGTGTCCCTCTTTGCTGAGCGAAATACGCTCTGCTCTGGAAGCGGAGGATGCCGCTGCGGTAGAGGGTGCGGCCCACGGCTTCAAAAGCGTGCTCGGGCTGCTGGGGAACAATGCGGCGTTTGCGGCAGCGGCAGATCTGGAAGAAGCGGGAAGGAACGGGGAGTTGACGAGTGGGGTTGAACTGTTTGCGGCGCTGGAGGAGAAGGTAGCGGCGTTCTCCGAGGCGTTGGCCGGATTTGGAGCGGGATAAAGAAGATGCAGGATGTTTCGAGGGTTCAAACGATTGGGTGAGATATATTAATGAAGATACTGCTGATTGAAGACCGGGTGGGAGATGTACTGCTCAAAGTATTGGGGAAATGGGGGTACGAGGTGCTGCTGGCGGAGGATGGGGAGAGCGCCTGGGAGGTGCTCACCGAGACGCGGATTGAATTCTTCCTGATAGACTGGATGTTGCCGGGAATATCGGGTCTGGAACTGGTGCACAGGATACGGGAACTCGAACAGTATCGGGATGTACCGATCGTGATGATCTCATCGCGCACGCGCAAGGAAGATCTCGCCAAAGTCGCCCAGGCCGGAGTGGATGGATATATCGCCAAGCCGTTTACGCCGGTGCAACTCAGGGGGAAGATAGAAGAGGTTTTTCGGAAGTGGCAGCAGGATCCGGCGCTGGACACGCAGGCTCAGCAGATCGTCAAAGGGCATCGGGCATTCGATCCGGATGCGGCGACTCCTCTGGTGGTGATGGGGGTGGGGGCTACAAATGAAGAGGGACTGTTGGCCGGAGGGCGGTGTCAGATCAATGGTCTCTCGCGTATGGTAAAGGTGATGGAGGAGGTCAATGCAGAAGATGCAGACTTGCAGTTGGGCCACATCCTGGTCGAGAGTACCAATGAGATAGCCCTGCTGCTGGCCCGCTGGAGCATGCGGGTGCGCATGAAGATGATCGTGCTGACTCCCCAGTGCAAGGGGAATTACATGCTGCTGCTGCGTCTGTTGAAACAGGGGGATGTGGAGGCGATTCCCTTCGTGCTGATGTGCGCGCGTGCGGACGACCTCACTCCGGAAGTTCGTAAGGCTGTAAGGGAGGGAAGTATATACCTGTTCGAAGATCCGACCGCCGATGACGAAAGATGGCAAGAGCTGGCCGACAGGTATCTGGTGGCTGGAGATTGAAAGCCCGGGGAGCGGAGCACTTGAGAGGTGTTGTTACGTTAACGTAAGGCGATATTTTTCGAGCGGGATTAACCGTATATTTATCATCGAACTGATGACTGCGTACGCGCCATTACGAAAGGTGCGTCGATGGAGAGAGAGATGAGCAGCGGCGGTCGCGATGTTTCGCTACAGGATCAGATTCAGGCATGCATGATGCAGCGCCAGAATATGGAGGCGATCTTCAATTCGGTCGCCGACGGCATTATGGCCGTGGATCCGGTCCTGCGGGTCAGCAACCTGAATGAGGCGGCCCAGCAGATCCTGGGGCAGACGCGCCAGCAGGCGGTGGGGGAGTCGTGTCTGGAGGTCATGGGATTGGAGCCGGAGGCGGAACTGGCCAGTATCTTCCGCGAGCGGCGGCAGGTGGACGGGCACGGGGCGCGGATTACCGACGGTCGCGGGCAGGGGCGGCAGCTGGTCATTTCGACGCGGGTGCTCAAAGACGGATTGGGGGTGGAGCAGGGGCTGGTCGCCATCCTGCGCGACGTGACCGAACTGGAGACGCTGCGGGGGCAGCTGCAGGATCGCCGCAGCTTTGAGGGGATCGTCGGCAGGAGCCATTCGATGCAGACGATCTACCGGCTGATCGAAGATCTGGCCGACAGTGACGCCACGGTCCTGATTCTGGGCGAGAGCGGCACGGGCAAGGAGCGGGTGGCCGAGGCGATTCACAGCCACAGCCAGCGAGGGGCGGGTCCCTTTGTCAAGGTGAACTGCTCGGCGCTGTCCGAGGGGTTGCTCGAGAGCGAACTGTTCGGCCATGTGAAGGGGGCGTTTACCGGGGCGATCCGCGACCAGGTGGGTCGGTTCGAGCAGGCGAGCGGGGGGACTATTTTTCTGGATGAGATCGGGGACTTGAGTCCGAATGTCCAGGTGAAGCTGCTGCGGGTGCTCCAGGAAAGGCAGATCGAAAGGGTGGGGAGCGGTCTGACTATCGAGGTGGACGTACGGGTGGTGGCGGCCACGCATCGGGATCTGCGGCGGGCGATGCGCGAGGGGCGATTCCGCGAGGATCTGTTCTATCGGCTCAACGTCATGCCTATTGAGGTGCCGCCGCTGCGGAGACGTCGGGAGGACATTCCGCTCCTGGTCACGCATTTTATCGACCGCTTCAACGAGCGGACCGGTCGCCGCATCGGCCATATCGACGACGCGGCTCTGGGGCAACTGATGGACTATGGTTGGCCGGGCAACGTGCGCGAACTGGAAAACGCCATCGAGCACGCCTTCGTTCGCTGCAGGGGAGACGTGCTGCTGCCGGAGTGCCTGCCTGTTTTTCAAACAGTTGGGCCTGTCTTTCAGACAGGGGCGTCTGTTGTCCAGACTGAAGCGTCGATGCGGGAAGATCTGTGGGAAGGGGAGCCGGATGCCGAGTTAGGGGAGCAGCGGGGTCGGGAGGGGAGGTTTGCGGAGGAGAAGGTGCGCGTGCTGCAGGCATTGCGCGAGTGCCGGTGGAACCGCTCACGGGCGGCGGGGAGACTGGGGATGCACCGGACCACTTTGTGGCGCAAGATGCGCGAGTGGGGGATCGATCATGAGGATGTTGCATGAAGTACAATATGTTGCAACGATATGTTGTATTTTTAAAATTAATTGCAACGCTCCGGATATAGAGCATTTTTCAGAAAAACACATAAATATTTGATAAATATGCGCCTTATATATTTTCTGGGGTGCCCATTTTTTTGTGGCATGCTTCTTGCAAAAAGGAGATAGAGAAAATGCTGCAACATAAGGAGATCTTATTTCGGGATAATCCCGACTTCATTGCGGAGGAGAATCATGGCGGAGCTGATAAGAGAGATTACGGATGACAACTTCAAGGAGGAACTGGGGGGAGCAGAGCCGGTGCTGGTCGATTTTTGGGCTCCCTGGTGCGGGCCGTGCAAGATGATCGCTCCGGTCGTCGAAGCGCTGGCCGAGAAGTACGAAGGTCGCCTGAAGGTGACCAAAGTGAACGTGGACGATAACCCGCTGCTGGCCACCAAGTTCAACATTCGGGGGATTCCGACTCTGGGCTTCTTCAAAGAGGGTGAATTGGTGGATCAGGTAGTCGGGATGGCGCCGCAGGCGCAGCTGGAGAACGTCATCGAAGGGGTACTTTAAACGAGGGTTGAGATCTTGCAAGCGATCTTTCGACATATGACAGTAGCGCTGCTGGGTGCGGGGCTGGCTCTGCCGGCTACGGCCCAGGAGCGGATCGAAATCTCCCTGGGGGAGGCGCAGCAGAGAGCGCTGGCGCAGAACCAGATGCTGGAGGTGGCCAGGGAGGGGGTGGCGCAGGCCGAGGGGATGCGTTTGCAGACCTGGGCGGGACATCTGCCGTCGGTCAGTATCAGCGAGCGGGTGATGCGCACCAACCACGCGCTGAGCGCCTTTGGTTTTCGCCTGAGCCAGGAGCGGGTGCAGCAGGCCGACTTCATGCCGGATGCGCTGAACGATCCGGAGGGAATCACCAATTTCCAGACGGTGCTCGAGGTGCAGCAGCCGCTGTTCAACGGAGGCAAGACGATCTACGGGCGGCGGCAGGCCAGGGCGGGGGTCGAGGTGGCCGAGGCACAGCTGCAGCGGGGGGAACAGGAGGTGCGTCTGCATACGGCCGAGGCTTATTGGGGCGTGGTGCTGGCACGGGAAGGGCTGGAGGCGGTGCGTCAGGGATTGGAGACGGCGCAAGCGCATGCGGCCACGGCCCAGTCTCACTTTGAGCAGCAGACCGCGCCGCTGTCGGATCTGCTGGCTGCTCAGGTGCGGGTGGCCGAGCTGCGCGGCGAAGAAATAGCCGCGGTCAATCGGGTGGCCCAGGCGGCCGACGGGTTGAGTCTGGTGATGGGGTTGGATAGCGGAGTGGAGGTGGAGCCGGCCGATACTCTCTCTTACCGGGAGATGGAAGCGGCGCTGGACGATCTGGTAGCCGATGCGCTGACTGGTCGCGCCGATCTGGCGGCGGCAGCCCGGCGGATGGAAGCGGCCGGACACGGAGTCGGGGTGGCGCGCGCCGAGTTTATTCCCCATCTCAACGGTTTCGCCCAGATCGGTCTGGACTCGGAGAAACTGCTGGAAAAGCAGGGGGAGAGCTGGACGGTCGGGGCGATGGTGACCTGGAATCTGTTTTCCGGGCTGCGCTCGACCGGGGCACTGAAGCAGGCGAAGGCGCAGCAGGCACAGGCGCGTGCTCAGAACGCCTTCCTCAAGGAGCAGGCGGCGCGCGAGGTGGCGCAGGCCTGGCGCTCGGTCAAGGCGGCCCAGTCGCAGGTGGAGATCGCCGGCGAGGCGGTCGAGCAGGCCGGGGAGAGGTTGCGCATGACAGGTCTGCAGTATCAGGAAGAGCTGGTGACGGCAACCGATCTGCTGGACGCCGAGACCGGTCTCACCCAGGCGCGGATGAGGCGCCTGCAGGCGCTGCACGCACTGAACGTGGGGACGGCCCGGCTGGAGTACGCCGTGGGCCGGCCCGTGCAATAATAAAATTTAATCAGAGGAGCAGAATCATGACGCGCGAACGCTGGGTTCGCCTGATCGCCGGGACCTTTATAATGGTTAGCCTGGCACTGGGCACCTTTGTCCACAGCTACTGGTACTTCTTCACCGCTTTTGTCGGACTCAACCTCTTTCAATCCTCTCTGACCCGGTGGTGCCTGATGGACGACATCCTGCGCAAACTGGGCGCGCCGGAGAATTGAACGACATGGGAGAAGCGGCGGTTTTTCTGTTGGTGATGGGCGGGTACTGGGCGCTGATGCGCTACGTCCTGCCCAAGCTGGGCGTCCCCACCTGAATGGTGCCCGAGCCCTCGACAGAGGGCGGCTCCCCGGTGGGGAGGGATTCTTCGGAAGGGAACGGGCCCCTCGCGGAAGGGGTGGAGAAAGGGAATGATGTTCGAAAAAAAAGCGCTGGAGGAGAGAGTGATGAAGACAAGTAGGATACTCGTGACCGGCGCCGTAGCCCTGATGACAATCGCGGGTTGCGGGCACCAGGAAAAACCGGCAACCGCTGTCGAGCAAACGCCCGTTGCCGTTCAGGTGGCTCCGGTTGAGGCGGCACAGGTAGCGGTGTTGATCAGGACAGTCGGAAGCACCGAGCCGTACGCCCGGACCACCCTGAGCACCCGCCTGATGGGGCGCATTAAAGAGGTGGCCGTAGACGAAGGGGCTGCGGTGCGCAAAGGCCAGATGCTCGTGCGTATCGAAAGCCAGGATTTGACGGCTAAGCGGCGGCAGGCCGAGGCCGGTCTCGGGGAGGCGCAGGCGGTGCTGGCCAATGCCGAGAAAAACGTCGAGCGGATGCGCAATCTGTACAAGGAAAAAGCGGTTCCACAGCAGCAATTGGACGGAGCCGAGACCGGTCTGGCGAGAGCGCAGGCCGGGGTGACAGCCGCCGAACAGATGGTGCGCGAGGTGGAGGTAAATCTAGGCTACAGCGAGGTGAAGTCGCAGCTGGACGGGGTGGTGGTGCAGAAGTTCGCCCAGCCGGGTGATATGGCCGCACCCGGAGCGCCTCTGATGGCTGTGGAGCAGCAGGATTCGATGAAGGTGACGGTCGAGATCAACGAGCGGGACCAGACCTACGTGGCGGTGGGGCAGGAGGTGGATGTCGAGATCGAGGCGCTGAAGGACGAGCCGCTGCGCCGGGGCCGCGTGGAGGCGCTGGTGCCGGTTGCCAATCCGGGCAGCCGCACCTTCCAGGTCAGGGTAGTGGTGCCGAATGTCGACCGCAGCATCGGCTCGGGGATGTTCACCCGGGTCGGCTTCCCCAAGGGTATGCGGCCGGCACTGCTGGTGCCGATTGACGCGGTGGTGCGCGAAGGACAGCTGCGCGGGGTGTACGCGGTGGTCGATGGCAAGGCGCGGCTGCGCTGGGTGCGTCTGGGAAGGGTTCTGGGAGAGAAGGTGGAGGTGCTCTCCGGTCTGGAGGCGGGAATTGAGGTGGTGGTCGGCGACAAGCAAGAACTCAGAGACGGCAGACCAGTGGAGGTGAAGGGCAATGCATAAGACGGGAATGGCCGGCAAGATCGCGGCCTTCTTCATCGACTCCAAGCTGACCCCGCTGCTGGTCATTGCCTCGCTGCTGCTGGGAGCTTTTGCCGTGGTCATGACGCCGCGCGAGGAGGAGCCGCAGATCGTGGTGCCGATGATCGACGTCTTTGTGCAGGCGCCGGGACTGTCGGCCAAGGAGGTGGAGCAGCGGGTCACCGGGCCGATGGAGAAGCTGCTGTGGGAGATCCCCGGCGTCGAGTACGTCTATTCGACTTCGAGTCCGGGGATGAGCATGGTGATCGTCCGCTTCCTGGTGGGGGAGGACGAGGAGGACAGCATCCTCAAGACGTACAACAAACTCTACGCCAATTTTGACATTATTCCCTCCGGGATTTCGCCGCCGCTGGTCAAGCCGCGATCGATCGACGACGTGCCGATCATGGCGTTCACCTTCTGGAGCGAGGAGTACGACGGTTTTATGCTGCGCCGTATCGCGGCGGAGGTGGAGGATGCGGTCAAGGAGATCGTCGACGTCTCCGAGACGCATCTGATCGGCGGTTTGCGGCGCCAGGTGCGGGTGGAGATGTTTCCCGATCGCCTGGCCGGATACGGGATCTCGCCGGGGCAGGTGCTGCAGGTGCTGCAGGGAGCGAACCAGCAGCTGCCGTCCGGTCGCATATCCGAATACAACAGGGACGTGCTGATCGAGACCGGGAGCTTTCTGGAAAGCGCCGAGGATGTGGGCTCGGTGGTGATCAGCGCCCGTCAGGGGCGGCCGGTCTATCTGCGCGATGTGGCGCGGATCATAGATGGCCCGGAGGAACCGGCCACGTACGTGCGCTACGGTGCCGGGCCGGCGGCCGAGAAGAGTGCACAGGGCTCGTTCCCGGCGGTGACGTTGTCGGTAGCCAAGCGCAAGGGGACCAACGCCATCGACATCGCCGACCACGTGCTGGCCAAGGTGGAGACGCTCAAGGGGCGGGTCATCCCCGGAGATGTCGAGGTGACGATCACGCGCAACTACGGCGAGACGGCGGCCGAGAAGTCGGACGAGCTGCTGTTCCACATGGCGTTGGCGACGATTTCGGTGATCATCCTCATCTGGATCACGCTGGGGCTGCGCGAGTCGGGGGTGGTCGGCGTGGCGATTCCGGTGACGCTGGGGCTGACGTTGTTCGTGTTCTATTTGTACGGATACACACTCAATCGGATCACGCTTTTCGCCCTGATCTTTTCAATTGGAATACTGGTGGACGACGCTATCGTCGTGGTCGAGAATATCGTGCGCCACTATCGGCTGCCCGACAACCGGGAGCGGCCGGTGATCGACGTGGCGATCGAGGCGGTCGATGAGGTGGGGAACCCGACCATTCTGGCCACGCTGACGGTGATCGCCGCCATCCTGCCGATGGCGTTCGTCGGCGGATTGATGGGGCCGTACATGCGGCCGATTCCGATTGGCGCTTCGGCAGCCATGATCTTTTCGCTGCTGGTCGCCTTTATCGTCACTCCCTGGGCGGCGCTGCGTCTGCTCAAGCGCTCGAGTAGCGGCGGCCATGGCGACGGTGAGGACGGCGAGGATTGGACCACGAGAATTTATCGCAAGGCGATGAATCCGCTGATCTCCTTTGGCAAGGTGCGGGCGATTTTTCTGGTCGGCATGGTCGGCCTGCTGTTCATGGCGCTGGCGCTGGTCGGCATCAAATTCGTGGTCGTCAAGATGCTGCCGTTCGACAACAAGAGCGAGTTCCAGGTGATGGTCAACACGGCCGAGGGGACGACGCTGGAGACGACTGCCGCCCTGGCTCAGGAGATGGGCGCTTATCTGGGAACGGTGCCGGAGGTGGTCGATTATCAGATTTACGCCGGTACGTCGGGGCCGTTCAACTTCAACGGCCTGGTGCGCCACTACTTTTTGCGGCAAGGGCCGAATGTCGCCGATATACAGGTGAATCTGACGCCCAAGCACGACCGGGACGCGCAGAGCCACGACGTGGCCAAGCGGGTGCGCCCCGAGTTGGTCGAGATCGCCGAACGGTACGGCGCGCGCATCGAGGTGGCCGAGGTGCCGCCCGGGCCGCCGGTGCTGCAGACCATGGTCGCCGAGGTCTACGGGCCGGACTACGAACGGCAGATCGAGGTGGCCGAGCAGATCCGCGAGGTGTTCGCGACGACCGAGGGCGTGGTCGATGTAGAGACTTACACCGAGGAACTGCAGCCGAAGTACCGCTTTGTGGTCGATAAAGAGAAGGCGGCGCTCAATATGGTTTCCACCCAGACGGTGGCGCAGTCGGTGGCGATCGCCATCGGCGGGATGTCGGCCGGTCTGGTGCATGTGCCGGACGAGGCCGAAGATCTGGAGGTGCTGCTGCGTCTACCGCTGGTCGACCGCTCGAGTGTCGATCAGCTGATGGCGGTGGAGATTCCCTCTCCGGCCGGCAGTATGGTGCCTCTGGGTGAATTGGTGCGGGTGGAGGAAACACAGACCGAGCGCAGCATTTTCCACAAGAATCTGATGCCGGTGGTCTACGTCACTGCCGACGTGGGCGGGCGGTTTGAGAGCCCGGTCTACTCGATCCTGACGCTGGGGGAGAAGATCGACCAATTGCAGCTGCCGGAGGGGTACGGTATCGAGCAGTTCACCGCGAGCCAGCCGTTCACGCAGGAAAAGATCGCCATGAAGTGGGATGGGGAATGGCACATCACCTATGAGGTCTTCCGCGATCTGGGGATCGCCTTCGGCGCGGTGCTGATCCTGATCTACATCCTGGTGGTCGCCTGGTTCCAGTCATTCCTGACACCGCTGGTGATCATGTCGGCGATTCCGTTCTCGCTGGTCGGCATCATGCCGGCGCACGGCGGGCTGGACGCCTTCTTCACGGCCACATCGATGATCGGCTTTATCGCCGGAGCGGGGATCGTGGTGCGCAATTCGATCATTCTGGTCGATTTCATCGAGCTGCGGGTCTCTCAGGGAATGCCGCTGCACGAGGCGGTAGTCGATGCGGGAGCGGTTCGCTTCCGGCCGATGCTGTTGACGGCGGCGGCGGTGATCGTCGGCGCTTCGGTGATCCTCTTCGATCCGATCTTCCAGGGACTGGCAATTTCGCTGATGGCCGGCGAGGTGGCTTCACTGCTGCTGTCGCGCATGGCAGTGCCGGTGCTCTACTACATGATGGCCCATCAGCAGGAGATGCACGTCGATCGGAAATCCGGAGAGATGACTGGACAGGAGTAGCCAGAGGCGTAAGAGAGGGTGCGGGCGCTTCCGGGTGGAGGCGCCCGCAATGATTCACACGCGTCTGTGAGTGGACTGCGTCGAAGATAAATCGGTTCACGAGGAGAGAGATGGTGGGACGGGAGTGCGCCAGACATCCGGGAGTGGCCGCCGCGTACTACTGCGACAAGTACGACCGGCACTTGTGCGAGGACTGCCTGTGCTGTCAGGATCGGGATCTCTACTGCAAGTCCAGGACGATGTGCGTGATTTGGGAGGTGAGTCGGCACGGGGAAGGGGAGACAGGGGAAGAGGCGGAAGGGATCGATTCGAGATGATGACGCAGCTGGAAAAGGGGATCTTCCTGCAGGGGACGGACTTCTTTCATGACGCCCCTTCTGAAACGCTGAACGCAATCGGAGTGATTGCGCGCGAGATAGGGGTCGTCGCCGGGGAAGCGATCTTTGCGGAGAACGACCCGGCGGATGCCTTCTATGCGTTGATTGCAGGGCGAGTCCGGTATTTGCGCGGTGGGGAGGAGATCCGCATCCGCGAAGCGGGGGAACTGTTCGGTCTGTGGTCGGTTTTCGACGGAGAACTGCGGCTGGTGACGGCGGTGGCCGTTGAGGAAGCCCGCCTGTTGAAGGTGGCTTACGACGATTTCCAGGACCTGATTCTGGAGAGCATGGACCTGGGACAGGGGATCTACCGCGTGCTGGCCGCGGAGATCGACGAACTGGTTGCCTGACGAGGGGTGGGGGGATTGATCGACGCGCTGAGCGCATACATTCGCGGCCTGGATCGCCGCCGGACGCTGCCGATGGCGGCGGCCTACGGCATTGTCATGGCCTCGCTGTACGTGCTCAAGCCGGCACGCAACGCCCTTTTTCTCGACCGTTTCGGGATCGACCAGCTGCCGTTCGTGCTGATGCTGGTGGCGTTGGTCGGTGGGGTCACTGCCGTGGCCTACGCCCGTCTGGCTTCGGCCTTCCGCATCGAGCGGCTGGTGCGCGGCACCTTCCTGGCGCTGATCGCCCAACTGTTGCTCTTTCGTCTGCTGCTGCCGCTGCAGTGGTCGTGGATATTCTATCTATTTTACATCTGGGTAAATATATACGGTCTGATGGCCACCTCGCTTTTATGGCTGCTGGCCAACGCGGTTTTCGATGCGCGGGAAGCTCGCAAAATTTTCGGCTTTATCGGCACGGGGGGGATCGCCGGCGCTATTCTCGGCGGTCTGTTCACCGGTCAGGCGGCCGAGGTGGTGGGGACGCAGAATCTGCTGCTGGTCTGCATCGGTTTGCTGGTGCTCTGCCTGCTGCTGATCGGCAGGGTGCATCCCCAAGCGGAGGAGGATGCGAACGGCGGGGATGCGGCCGGAGAGCGGGGCGTGCTGGGGACCATAGGAGGCTCCGATCTGCTGCGCGCGCTGGGGGGCTTGGCGGCGCTGATGGCGGTGGTGACGACCATCGTCGATGTCCAGTTCAACGAGGTGGTCGATCGGGCGTTTCCGACTACGGATGGAAAGGCGGCCTTCTTCGGCTCGTTTTTCGCCTATCTGAGCGGCGTCGCGTTTCTCTTCCAGGTGCTGCTGGTGCCGCGGATTCTGACCGGTCTGGGGGTGGGGGTTGCCCTGCTGTTTCTGCCGGTGAGTCTGGCGCTGGGATCGGTTGGCCTGCTGCTGATTCCGGGGCTGTGGGGGGGCGTCTTGGGGAAACTGGGGGATGGGACTTTCCGCTATTCGATCCACAAGGCGGCGACGGAGATCCTCTATCTGCCGGTACCCGCCGATATCAAGAGGCGGACCAAGGTCTTTCTCGATACGACGGTGGACAATCTGGCCACCGGTCTTGGGGCGCTGCTGGTGCTGCTGCTGACCGGAGCGCTGGGCGTGGCGTACCGGCATCTGAGTCTGGTGTCGCTGGGGCTCATCGGCCTGTGGGTGGTGTGGACGCTGCGCGCCCGGCGGGCGTATGTCGACGGTTTTCGCATTGCGCTACAGGAGCGGAGTCTGGATCTGGGGCGGGAGACGATCGGCATCTCGGATGCGGCGGCGATCGATATGCTGGGCAAGGCGCTGGAGAGCCGGGACGAACACGAGGTGCTCTACGCCCTCGATCTGCTGGAGACCGCGTCGAGCGGGGACCTGGTGCAGCGATTGGTGCCGCTGGTGCGACACCCTTCTCCCGCAGTGCGAAGGCGAGCGCTGTCGATGCTGCTGGCGGCGCGCGAACCGAGCGTGATGCCGGAGGTGATCCGCCTGCTCAACGACGAGAGTATCGAAGTGCGCATGGAGGCGGTGCACTTCATCTGCCAGTGCGGTACTCGACCGCCGATGGAGCAGATGCAGAGTTTTTTGACCGATTCGGAGGACGACACCCGGGCGGCGGCGGCGGCCTGCCTGGCGCTGCACCACCAGGACGAGTCATCGTACGAGATGGCGCGACGGACGCTGGAGGAGATGCTCAGGGGGGAGCGGGGGGACGACGGCAAGCGGGCGGCGGCCAAGACGCTGGAGGTGATCGGGGATCCGGTGCTGCAGCCGTATCTGTTTCATCTGCTGGAGGATGCCTCTCCGGCGGTGGTCGTCCAGGCGATCGAGAGCATCGGCGTGGCGCGCCGCCCCGAGTTCGTCGAGAGGCTGGTCGAGAAGCTGGGGGACGGGAGGTTTCGGGGGTATGCGATGCGGGCGCTGGCGCGCTACGGAAGGGATGCCCTGGAGGATCTGGGTGGGCTGTTGGCGGATGAGAGTACGGCGCTGGAGCTGAGGTTGGCGATCGCCCGGGTGCTCGGGATGATACCGCGGCAGGAGACGGTGGATCTGCTCGCCGGATATCTGGAGCACAGGGATTGGGCGATGCGCTACGAGGTGGTGCGGGCGCTCAACACGCTGCGGGGGGATGGGATCGAACTGCAGTTCCCCGAGGAGGAGGTCCGGGGGGTGCTGAAGGAGGAGGCGGAAGAATACCGGGAGATTTCGCGGGCGGTCCACACCTGCTGCGATGGGGAGGAGGGGAGTGAAGCGCAACTGCTGCGCGGCCTGCTGGGAGAGCATCTGGAGCACACGCTGGAGCGGATCTTTCTGGCGCTCGGGGTGCTGTATGGGTCGCGGGATATGCGCATCGCCTACCTGGGGCTGACCGGGAGCCGCCGCGAACTGCGTCCCGGCGCACTGGAGTTTCTCGACAATGTGCTGGGGCCGGACGACCGCCGGCTGGTGATGCCGCTGGTGGAGCGGAGCAGAGAGGGATGGGAAAAGGTCGACCTGGAGAGTGGCCACGATCCGGTGGGCTTTCTGTATCGGTTCATTCGAGGGGAGGATGTCTGGCTGCGGGCGGTGGCGGTGTACACGGTGGGATTGCGCGGATTCGCGGCGCTGCGCGGTGAGGTGGAGGATGCGCGCCACGATCGCCATCTGCTGGTGCGCGAAGCGGCCGATTTCGCTCTGGCGGAGCTGGACTGCGCTGGCGGTTCCGTCGAGGGGGAGAGGGATCGGCGGGATATGATCCGCCTCGAAAAGGCGGTTTTCCTGCACGGGACCGATCTGTTTGCGGCCATGCCGACTTCGGAGCTGGCATCGATGGCGGAACTGGTTCGGCCGGTGGAGTTCGCCTCCGGGCAGACGCTGGCGTTGGAGGGGGAGGGGATGGATCGGGTTTGCCTGATCGCTTCGGGGCAGGTGGACCTGTACGGCGAGGAGAAATTTCTGGGTAGTTTCGGACAGGGGGAGGTGGTCGCGCTCTGGAGGCTATTCGCCGCAGGAGGGGCTGTGGTGCAGGTGGTGGCCCGGGTGGCGACGGTGGCGCTGTGTATGGAGCGCCGGGATTTGATCGGACTGATGGATATCCATCCCGAGGTCGCCCAGGGGGTGCTCAGGAGCATGGTGGGCGACTATCGCCGGCTGCGGCAGGTGAGAATGCCGGAGAGGGTTGGATGAGGTGGCGGTCCGGAATGGGTAGGTTTTTGTAGATTGGCATATGCCACGCGACAGTACGCACATATCCAGCGCCCTGCATCAGGAGAAGACCGGCGAACGGGTGATTGCCGCGCTTTGCAAGTGGATGGACACCCACGGAGTCCTGACCATCTTGCGCCACGGATTCAAATGCTACGGGAAGACCCTGCGAATCGCCTTTTTCAAACCCGCCCACGGGCTCAATCCAGAACTTGAAGCGCGCTACGCAAGCAATATCTTGGGAATCACCCGCCAATTGCATTTCAGCACGAAGCGTCCGAACGATAGTCTCGACGTGACCCTGAGCGTGAACGGCATTCCCCTCGTCACGTTGGAATTGAAGAATCCGTTGTCCGGCCAGACGGCCGCGAATGCGATCCGGCAATATCGACATGACCGCGATCACCGGGAGAAGATTTTCGATTTCAAGAAGCGCACGCTGGTTCACTTTGCCGTCGATACCGACGAAGTCCATATGACCGCGCGCCTGGCCGGTGGCGCGACCCATTTCCTTCCGTTCAACCGAGGCCGCGATGGCGGTGCCGGCAATCCACCCGATCCTGAGGGACGGAACTATCGAACCGCCTATCTCTGGGAAGAGGTGTTGGAGCGAAACAGCTTCCTGGATCTGCTTGCGCGGTTTCTCCACCTCCAGATTGAGGAAAAGCGCACGGAAGACGGCAAGAAGGTGAAGAAGGAGACCATGATCTTCCCCCGCTACCATCAATTGCAGGCGGTTCGGGAAATGGTGGAGGCAGCGGCGAAGGAGGGCACGGGGCACAACTATCTCGTGGAGCACTCCGCCGGCAGCGGTAAGAGCAATACGATTGGCTGGCTCGCCCACCGGTTCTCCAGTTTGCACAACGAGGTGGACGAACGGGTGTTCGACAGTGTGGTTGTCGTGACCGACCGAATTGTCCTCGATCAGCAGCTCCAGAACACGATCTACCAATTCGACCACCGACAAGGTGTCGTCGAGAAGATTGATGAGGACTCTCGGCAGCTAGCGAAGGCGCTGGAGAATGCGGTGCCGATAATCATTACCACGTTCCAGAAGTTTCCCTTTGTATCTCAGTAGCTTCTGAAGATGGCGGAGGAGCGTGGCGAAGAGAGAAACCACCTTCCTACGCGCAGATGCGCGGTCATCATTGACGAAGCCCACAGCTCGCAATCCGGGGAAACGGCGACCGACCTGAAGGAAGTTCTCGGGGGCGAAGCGCTGCGAGAGGAGGCAAAGGAACTCGCGGCCGAGGAGGGGGAATCGGATCTGGAAAAAATGTTCCGCAGCATGGCCAAGCGGGGCCAACAGCCGAACTTGAGCTTCTTCGTCTTCACCGCGACGCCGAAGCACAAAACCCTAAAGGTCTTTGGCCGAAAGGGAGCAGCGTTCAGCAAATACACGATGCGGCAGGCCATCGAGGAGGGATTCATCGAGGATGTGCTGAAGAACTACGTCACCTACAAAACCTACTATAAGCTGCTCAAGGCCTGTGAAGATGACCGGAACGTCGAGCGCAAGAAAGCCGCCCGCGCTCTGAGCCGCTACATGCGCCTGCACCCGCACAATATTTCACAGAAAACTGCGGTGATGGTCGAACATTTTCAGGGCTTCAGCCGCCACAAGATCGGTGGTCGAGCAAAGGTAATGGTCGTCACGGGGTCTCGTTTGGAAGCGGTGCGCTACAAGCAGTCTTTCGATGCCTACATCGCGAAGAAGGGATACGAGATAAAGAGTTTGGTGGCGTTCTCTGGCACTGTCATTGACGACAAGATTCCCGATAAATCCTATACCGAGCCCCAGATGAACAGAGGAATCCGCGAGAAGGATCTGCCGGAAGAGTTCGGCACCAACGAGTATCAGGTTCTACTGGTCGCCGAAAAATACCAGACCGGCTTTGACCAACCGCTCCTTCATACCATGTATGTGGACAAGCGCTTGGCGGGCATCCAAGCCGTTCAGACGTTATCTAGACTGAATCGAACTCACCCAGTGAAGGAAGACACGTTCGTTCTCGATTTCGTGAATGACCCGGACGAGATCCAGGAGGCGTTCAAAGTCTATTTTGACGGGGCCACGATGGGTGAAGAAGTGGAGCCCGAGCGCCTTTATGAGATCAAGGCAGAGCTGGACGAATCAGGAATCTACTGGAACGACGAGATCGAAGAATACTGCCACATCTTTTTTGCCCCACGACAACGGCAAAGCGCTGGCGACCATAAGGCCATGAATGCGGTTTTGGACAAAGCCTCGAATCGCTTCAAGGAACTTCAGGAGTCCAACGAAGAGGAAGCTGAACTGTGGCGGGGGAAACTGTACGCCTTCCTCAGCCAGGTGATTCCCTATCAAGACAGCGACCTAGAAAAGCTCTACGCCTACCTGAAACACCTCGCACTGAAGTTGCCCAAACGAAAATCGGGCCCGGGCTATCAGTTCGATGATGAAGTCCAACTTGAATACTACCGGCTTCAGAAGATCAGCGAGGGATCGATCAGCTTGAGCGAAGGTGTAGCAGAGCCGCTAGATGGACCCAAGGAAGTGGGAAGCGGATTGGTTAGAGAAGAGGACGTCCCCCTGTCTCGCCTCATCGACCTGATCAACGAGCGCTTCGGAGAAAATCTCAATGAGGTCGATCAGCTTTTCTTCGACCAGATAACGGAGGCCGCAACGCAAGTTGACGCCATCCGGCAGGCGGCCGGGAACAATCCCATCGGGAAGTTTCATTTGGTTTTTGGCGAAATTCTTGAATCCCTCTTCATCGAACGGATGGATCTCAACGAGGATCTTTTCGCAAAATACATGAACGATCCGGAGTTCAAAGAAGTCGTCGCCGAGTGGTTAGGGCAGCAGGTCTATTCGAAGATTCCAAAGTCGGTTTCATACGAGGAAACGTGGAAGCCCAAGTGATTTGCGCTGCGGCCCTGGTGCTACAGCAGACGCGCTAACGCGCGCCGCTGAGCTTTGTCGTTATGCTCCTCAGCCAGCGCCAAGGGACGGCCATTTTTGCTGAAACCACTCAAGGCAGCTCTCCAATGGACAGCACTGATGGCCTGCACCTTTGGCGACCCGGTTAAGACCGAGAGGCCATCAAATTCATCAAACACCCAGCAGCGAAGCGAAACACGTTGCCCCAATCGAGGCAACACTTCTTGCCTTTCTGTAATCGTTCGATTACAATTAGATTATGTACACGATCAGGCGTACCGATGAATTTGCCAACTGGCTCGATAGCCTGAAAGACCACATGACGCGCGTCCGCCTGATTCGTCGGCTGGAAAAGGCAATGAAAGGCAATCTGGGCGACGTCAAACCGGTTGGCAACGGCGTATTCGAGATGCGCGAATACTTTGGCCCCGGCTGGCGGATGTATTACGTAACTCGTGGCGAGTTGCTGATCGTGATGCTTGGCGGCGGCAGCAAAGCCACACAATCTGCCGATATCGGCAAGGCCATCCGGTTGGCGGACCTGCTGGAGGACTAAATCATGAGCAAGAAAATCAGCATCACCGACCTGCCCGAATTCGACCCAGCTGAACATCTGCAGGATGAGGCCGATATTGCCGCCTATCTGACGGCAGTGATAGAGGAAGGCGACTCCTCCGAGTTGGCGCATGCGCTTGGTGTGGTTGCCCGGGCACGTGGCATGGCAGAGGTTGCCAAGGCTTCCGGTTTAACACGGGAGGCGTTGTACAAGGCACTACGACCGGGGGCCGCACCAAGGTTTGATACTATCAATCGCGTTTGCCGGGCACTTGGTGTACGACTTGTGGCACAGTCTCAGGCCGGAGGACAGGTCGGGGATTTGTGAGATTGGCGATATCGAAAAGGTCGAGATCGTCTTCAAAGACGGGGTAGGCTATGATTCAGAGAGCTGATCCAATCTGTACAAGGGCTTGTGGGAATCCGGTGACGGCTCGGATCCGGGCAGAAAACTCAATTTTTCGCAGAACAGTATTGCTAGCAGAGAAAGGGGATCGGGAAGGTGAAAGAGATCGTAGAGGAGATTATTGGGGCCATTGAAGCGAAACGTCCGGCTGCGCTGGTGACGCCGGTGGCGACCGCCGGGTCGATTCCGACCGGGAGACAGGCGCGGATGCTGGTTTTCGCCGATGGTTCGATCGCCGGGACGGTGGGCGGCGGGCGGATGGAGGGGGAGGCGAAGGAGACGGCGCTGGCGGTGATCGAGGAAGGCGAAGCGCGTCTCATCCACTTCGCCCTGACGGCGCAGGCCGCGTTGGAGGATGGACTGCTGTGCGGCGGGCAGGCGACCTTCTTTGTGGAGCGACTGAGTTCCGCACAGGCCGGTCATTTCTCGCGTATGCGCGAGCTGCTGGAACGAGGGGAACAGGGGGTAGAGGCGGTGCGGTTGAGTGAAGGGGGAGAGGTGAAGAGGCTGGTGGCGCGCACCGACGGAGATACGGTTGGCACGCTCGGGAAGAAGGCAATCGACGATGCGGTCCTGGAGCAGCTGGAGGAGGTGATCGAGGAGGACTGCGCCCGGGTTGAGGAGGTGGACTGCGAGGGGGAACAGGTCGAGGTTTTCGTGCAGGCGCTGCAGCCGCGGCCGACGGTCTTCCTCTTCGGCGGTGGGCACGTGGGGTTGGCGCTGGCCCGGCTGGTGCCGACGGCGGGAATGCGCCTGGTGGTGGTCGACGACCGGGCGGAGTTTTGTAGCCGGGAGCGCTTTCCCATGGCAGATGAGGTGCACGTGAGGGAATTCGCCACGGCGCTGGAGGGGCTGGATATCGGCAGTCTCGGTTACGTGGTGGTGATGACACGGGGACACAAATGGGATCGGGAGGTGGTGGCCCAGGGGCTGCGTACGCCGGCCGGCTACGTCGGCATGATCGGCAGTCGGCGCAAGATCGGGTTGACCTGGGAGGCGCTGAAAGAGGAGGGATTCACTGACGTCGATCTGGGGCGGGTGCACGCTCCCATCGGTCTGGATATCGGTGGGGATACGCCCGGGGAGATCGCCATCAGCATTATGGCGGAACTGATCCAGGTGCGGCGCAGCGGTGGTGGCGCCTAGATGCGTTATCGATAGATTTTCCCAAGAGGCAAACATTCAAGAAAACCAAAGGAGAGACTGCCATGCTGTACACAGTGGAGACGGATAAGGATCTGGATAGGGCGTGCGAAGATCTGCAGGCGGCGGTGGCCCGGCATAAGTTCGGGGTGCTACACGTGCACAATCTGAAGGAGACGATGGCCAAGAAGGGGGTCGAGTTCGAGCACGAGTGCCGCATCTTCGAGGTGTGCAATCCACATCAGGCAAAGAAGGTGCTGGAGCAGCGGCTGGAGATCTCGACGGCGCTTCCCTGCCGCATTTCGGCCTTTGTCGAAGATGGCAAGGTGAAGCTGTCGACGATCAAACCGACGATGATGCTGGACATGTTCGGGGAGGCGGGAATGGCGGCGGTGGCCGAGGAGGTGGAGGAGACGATCGTGGCGATTATGGACGAAACGGCCAAGGGGGCCTGAGGGGTCTCGACGCATGCTATAGCAGCCGCCCCGCATTTCCCGAAATAATCGCGAATCCGCAATTGCGGCCTGGGGGCAGGGTCGGTTTTGTGAAGTTTTGGAAATTTACGAAGAGGGGCTCGTTCCAGCGTGGAACGAGCCCCGATCGTTTTGCATAAAGAGGTGCGTGTTCAGCGCTCGATGCGGACGTCCAGCAGGGTCGGTTCGGACTGCTGCAGGGAGGCGCGCATCTGCTCGTCCAGTTCGTCCGGTTCGGTTACCTGGTGCGCCTGGACGCCGAAGGAGCGGGCCAGGTTGACAAAATCGATTTCGGGATCGACCAGGTCCATTCCCAGGTAGTTCTTTTTAGCCATCTGCGGCAGCTGCATGATTTCGCCGCCCATCTTGAGGATCCGGTACTGGGCGTTGTTGGCGATGACGAAGGTGACGGGGATGTGGTGGTGCGCCGCCGTCCACAGCCCCTGGATGCCGTAGAGGGCGGAGCCGTCCCCGAGCAGGGCGACGACCGGGCGTTCGGGCCAGGCGAGTTTGACGCCGATGGCGCAGCCCAGGCCCCAGCCCAGGGCCCAGCCGCGGTGGCCGAAGAGGCCGGTCGGGTCGGCGGGTACACCGAGTCTGGTCAGCAGGTTCTGATGGGTGGTCATCGCCTCTTCGACGACCGCGACATCGGGCGGCAGGGAGCGGCAGATCGCCTCGACGAAGGTGAGGTGGGTCATAGGGCGTTGGTTGCGCTGCGCTTCGATTTCGGCGAGAAGCTCTTGCTGCTCGGTGGCTCGTCGGGTGACAGCGGCTTTGTGACGTTCCTCCGATATCTGGACGCGCTCGGGAGGGATGATCTCCGCCACGAGCTGGGCGAGTTCGCCGAGACCGGCCTTCGGGTCTCCGACAAGGCCGACTTCCAGCGGGTAGTTCTTCCCCAGCTGCCACGGATCGGCGTCCAGGTGGAGGAGGCGGATGTGCTCGGGCAGGGGGCGGGCCGGTTCGCGGTAGATGTAGAGACGGAGCATGTCCAGGCCGACGGCGAAGAGGACGTCGAACTCCTCCAGACGCTGGCGCACATCCGGGGACCACATCGACAGGGCGCCGGCGTAGAGCGGATGGTCGGCGGGCATGGGACGGCGTCCGTGCGAGGCGGTCGATTCGGCCAGCACGGTGGCACCGAGGGTTTCGGCCAGCGCGGTCAGTTCGCCGATTCCGTCCGCCTCGGTCACCCGGCTGCCGGCCAGGATGGCGGGGTTGCTCGCCTGGACCAGGATATCTGCGGCTCGGCGCAGCGCATCGAGGGGGGGACGAACCCGGCGGTCGGGTATGTGGGGGGGTGTCAGGTCGAGATTTTCGACGCGCTCGAGCTGGAGGTCTACCGGCAGGGAGAGGAAGACCGGGCCGGTCGGCGGGGTCAGGGCTGTCTGCAGGGCGCGGCGCACGGCATTGGGCACGTCTTCGGCGCGCTGGACTTCGACCGCCCACTTGGTCCACGGGCTGGCGGCGGCGACCATGTCGCCGGCCAGGACCGGATCTTCGAAGCGCAGGCGCCGGTCCTGCTGGCCGGCGAGGATCATCAGCGGCGTGCCTTCGCAGTGGGCGTTGTAGAGCATGCCCATGGAATTGCCCAGGCCACAGCAGATATGCACGCAGACAATGCCCGGCGTTCCCGAGGCCATGGCATAGCCGTCGGCCATGGCGGTCAGCGGCACTTCCTGGAGGCCAAAGATGTACTGGAAGCGGTCGTCGGCGACCAGGGCGTCGTTGAGGGGGAGTTCGGTGGAGCCGGGATTGCCGAAAATGTGGCGCACGCCGGCTTTGGCGAGGATTTCCAGAAAGGCATCAATACCCAGCATCGATTGCTCCTGATCCAGGGATGGTGTAAGATGGCAGAGGGACGGAAGTGCACCGTCCCCCTGTTTGATTCCGAGAAGAAGGCTCAACGCTCATACGAAAACTGACCTCGGGCCGGCGCAGTCGTCTTCGGCTACCGAGCCGAATTTCCGTATGAGATCAGTCCTCATCCATAACCGCCTGGATCATCGCCTTGATGTAGCCGAACTGGTAGGCGAACGCCTGACGTCCGGCGCCTTCCTCTTTGTGCCCGGGGGCGTGGTCGGGCACGCACATGTGGTCGTAGCCGACTTCCTTGAGGGTGCGCATGATGCGGTGCATGTTCATCACCCCTTCGTCGGGCCAGACTTCCTGGAATTTGTTGCGACCGCCGAAGATGTTGCGAAAGTGGCAGAGGAAGATCTTGTCGCGAGAGCCGAAGTAGCGGATGATTTCGGGCACTTCGTTGGCCGGATCCTCGACGCTTTCGGCCATGCAGCCGAGACAGAGGTTGACGCCGTGATACGGGCTGGGGCAGATCTCGATGAACTTCTTGAATCCGTCGGCACCGCCCATGACGCGATCGACGCCGCGGTAGCCGGGAGGCAGCCAGGGGTCGCAGGGGTGGCAGGCCATGCGGATCTTGCACTCGGTGGCCACGGGGATAACCCGCTCGAGGAAGTAGGTGATCCGCTGCCAGTTTATTTCGGCGGTGACCGGTTCGTCGAAACGGGGTTCGTCCCGGTTGGACTTTTCCAGATCCCAGGTGCTGTAGCGGGATCCGCCGCGCCCGGGGGGATCGCTTTCGGTGCGCTGGTTTTCCAGGGCGCAGAGGTAGTACTTGATCGCCGGTATGCCGGCTTCGGCCACCTGGTGCACCATGTTGCAGACCAGTTCGATCTCCTTGTCCCCCTCTTCCATATTGCCGAGCATAAAGTTGGGGATGCCGCCGCCGTTGACGTTGAAGTGGGCCATCGGCAGGGCGACCATCTCCATGTCGATGCCGAAGCTGGCGCATTTCTCCTTCTTCTGCGCCAGCTCCTTCACGTCCCAGCCGTAGTCGCGGTGGAAGGTGATGAAATTATCGTTTTTGTTGGCCACTCCGTGTCGGGCCAGGAATTCCAAATCCTCATCCGATGTATTGAACTGCTGCGTGCCGACGTGCATGGCGTCCTCCTGTGGTCTTGCAGAGAAAGAGCTGCTGCGACAATGCGAGTTCACGGGCTGATATAAGCAAGGGAAAAAGGGGGACGGCGACAATGCCGCAGCATGGAAAAAACGGGAGAGGAATGGATAGCCGCTTGACAGGAGGAGGAAGTCGGGGAATCTTTGTTAAAATTGAGATTTCCATCTTTCCATCGTGAATTCGATATATGCGGGCGCGAACAGGGCGCCGTCCATGCGCTATCTGAAGATCCTCCTGACGGGCTGGTGCGTCCTGGCCTACCTCCAGTCGGCCTGCCTGCCCGTCGATCTGATACTCTCCGGCCTGCGGTTGACGGAAGAGCGGCACGTCTGCCGCTGCAAGCTCACCGGCGTGCACGACGACGGATGCCGCTGTCCGTGCTGCGCCGAAGAGATAGCCGCGGTGGAGGAGCGCGCCGGCACCCATTCCTGCTGTCCCGATGAGAAGGGTGATGCCGACGCGGATTCGCGTCTGCTGCCGATGGTCTGCGGCTGCGGTGCTCGAGCCGACTTCGCCGTAACTGCTCCCCGTCTTTTGCTCTATCTTTCCGAAGAAGTGATTGGTTTGCAGATCCTGGCCTCGGTGCGCCGGCCGGCCGATCGACTCGTGAGCCATCTCTATTCCATCAGTCCGGACCTTCCCGACAAAATTCCCATCTGATCCTTCCCATCCTTTGATTTGCCAGTGGTGGTCCGTATTTGAGCTGATGCCCGCTGGTCTTGCTCGCGCTGTTCTCGGTGGAAGATCACCGCAGTCCGGGGCTTTCTGTGCGCCGGTCGTTGCCGCCTATCGAGAGCGGTATTTGAAGAGCTGCGTTTCGGTTGAAATCAATGTGAAAAGCTAAAAAAGGAAGGGAAGTGGGATGAAAATCAAGATCCTGTATTTATTGATTATCGGGTGTTTCATTATTTCGGTTGGTGCGTCTGTGGCGGCTCAGGAGAAGGGGGCCATCAAAGGCCGGGTCGTGGATGCCCAGACGGGCGAGGGGCTGGCGGAAGCGAGCGTCTCGATCCCCGGCACCGGGTGGGCGACGGGCAGCGGAGAGCGGGGGGATTTCGCGTTTGAGGCGATGCCTCCCGGTGTCTACCGGATTGCGGTGCGGCTCTTCGGCTACGGAGGAGTGAGCGGGCAGCGGATCGAAGTGCGGAGCGGGGAGACGACCGAGGTTACGGTCGCTCTCGACGTGCAGCCGATCGTCTTCGAGGAACTGATTGTGACTGCCGAGCGCGAGGCGCTGTACCCGCAGTTTACGATCACCGACGAGGAGATCGGCGAAAGACACCCGAAGGATATCGGGGAGTTTTTGCGCTCGACACCGGGGATGGCGGCGATCAAGAAGGGAGGCACGGCACTCGACATCGTCTATCGCGGCTTCCGGATGGATCAGCTGAACGTGCAGATCGACGGCGGCGTGCAGGTTTTCGGCGGCTGTCCGAACAGGATGGATCCGCCGACCAGCCACGTGCAGGCGGAGGATCTGGAGAAGATCGAGATCATCAAGGGCCCCCACGCGGTGCGCTACGGCGCGTCGTTCGGGGGGCTGATCAATCTGGCGATGAAGCGGCCCAGGCAGAGCGAGGATCTGGTCGTGCACACCCGTCTGGAGAGCGGCTACGAGAGCAATGGCTCGGGGAAGCGGGCCCGTGCCGTAGCTTTTGGAAGCAACCGCCGTTTCGACTTTTTCGCGAGTGGAGGGAGCAAGGATTACGGCGACTACAGCGACGGAGAGGGGAACGAGATAGAGTCCGGTTTTCAGGTCCGGGATTATTCGATCAAGCTGGGCTGGAAACCGGATGCGGGCCAGCGGCTGCAGATTTCGGGTCGCCAGGCGTTCGTGCGCGATGCGCTCTATCCGGCGCTGCCGATGGACGCGGACGTCGATGATACCGGGATTCTGGCGCTGGACTATTCCCGGCGTTTCCGCGGGGGGATGCTGCGCAGCCTGTCGGCCAAAGCGTATGTGAGCGCGGTCGACCACGTCATGAGCAATCAGCGCAAGCCGACCTTCGCCAAGATGCACGCGGAGACCGATGCCGATACGCGGACGACGGGAGGCCGGGTGGAACTGGGGATGAAACTGCTGGACGGCAATCTGTTCGCGGGAGGGGATTATCGCGATCTGGGGATGGAGGGATTTCGCACGCGCGAGATGATGATGGGAGAGATGAAGGGAAAGATCTTCGAGGATATCATCTGGCCGGACGCCCACAGCCGGAAGGTCGGTCTCTTCGGGCAGTTCGACCGACCGCTGGCGCCGGAGACGGCGCTGTCGCTGGGTTTGCGCTTCGACTTTTTCGAGATGACGGCGGACAATCCCGAGACTTCTTTCGCGGACATGTACGGCGGGGATTTGGACCGTTCCGATGTCAATCCGAGCGTTACTGCCAGCGTCACTCGCGGGTTGATGGAAGGGTTGGAGTTGAATCTGGCGGCCGGGTTGAGCCGACGTGAACCGAGTATCACCGAGCGCTATCTGTATCTGCTGCCGGTCGGCCTGGATGCGTACGACTATCTGGGAAATCCGGAGGTGGATCCGGAGCAGAATTTGCAGTTCGACGTGGGGGTCGATTTCCTGGGCGAGCGGAGTTTCCTGAGCGGGGGGTTGTTCTACGCGAAGTTGACGGACTACATTTCGGGGCGCGTGGAGCCGGGATTGAAGTCGCGCAGCCCGGGAGTGCTGGGGGTAAAGCGGTTCGTCAATATCTCCAGTGCCGCCAAGTTCGGCGGGGAACTGGAGGCGGGGTTCCGGCCGGTGAGGGATCTGCTCGTCAGGGGACAGGTGGCGTACACGCGGGGAGAAAATGGGGACAGCGATCAGCCGCTGCCGGAGATCCCGCCGCTGGAGGGGAAGCTGGCTGCCCGCTACGACGACGCCCGGGATCGGTTCTGGGTGGAGCTGTCGGAGCGGTTGGTCGCCCGGCAGGAGCGGATCGCCGTAGCGTTCGGCGAGACCGAGACGCCCGGTTTTGCGGTGGCCGGGCTGGCGGCCGGCGCCAAGGTGGGGGAGTACATCCGCCTGACGGGCGGTATCGACAATCTTTTCGACGAGACGTACTACGAACATCTGAATCGCCGCCACAAGATCGACGGCCTGTCGCTCAGCGAGGCGGGGAGGAGTTTCTATCTGCTGGTGAAGCTGGTGAAGTAGTTGATCCCCGGGTATTCGACGCCACTCCGAGGGGCGGGCTCTGCGCCGCTCTCGTTTTGCCAGTATCGCGCCGCTGTCTGTGAGGCAGTGGCGCGATATTTGTCTATGGGTATTTTTGGAGAGCGGGTGCCCGGCTCCCGCCATCGATCGATCCGTTTTCGACATTCCGATTTCCGACAAGGAGAAGAGATATGACTGCTATTCCCCCGGCTCCAAAAGCTCACAAGGCGTTCGTCGCACGCTATCCCAAATTGGGCGAGGCGTGGGAGTGCATTGCCGAAGCCGGCAAAGAGGGGCCATTAGATGAGAAAACAGCGCGGCTGGTAAAGCTGGCGGTGGCGATCGGCGCCATGCGCGAAGGGGCGGTGCATTCGAGCGTGCGCAAGGCGGTGGGTATGGGTATATCGAGGGAGGAGGTCGAGCAGGTGGTGGCGCTGGCGGCCGGAGGGTTGAGCCTGCCCGCGGCAGTGGCCGCCTTCTGTTGGGTTCAAGATGTCGTCGGAGATGAGGACTGACCGGCGGGAAGGCTGCGTTCTGTCAGAGAGACTGGTATTGAGGCGGTAGGCCGCCTTCTGTTGGGTGCAGGATGTCGTCGGGAAGGAAGATTGAGACGGTCTTACCCTACTGGTGCGAATGAAAACGGCGGGTTGTCGGCTCAGAGAGTGCCGGCAACCCGCCGTTGTTTCAGGTGGTTTCGAAGTGCAGGATGATCAGTCGGCGAGGATGGCGTCGATCTGCTGCAGCTCCGCGTCGGTGAAGTCGAGGTTGTCGAGGGTGGCCACGTTTTCTCGGAGCTGGTCGACGCGGCTGGCGCCGATGAGGGCGGAGGTGATGGCTTCGTGGCGCAGCACCCAGGCGAGAGCCATCTGGGCCAGGGATTGATTGCGACCCTGTGCCAGATCGTTCAACTGGCGAATGGTGGCGAGCATTGCGTCGGTGATGTTGTCCTTCTTGAGAAAGCTGTGCGCTTTGGAAGCGCGGGAGTCGGACGGGATGCCCTCCAGGTAGCGGCCGGTGAGCAGGCCCTGGGCCAGGGGGCAGAAGGCGATGCAGCCGATTCCCTCGGCGGCGAGGGTTTCGAGCAGGGACTGTTCGACGCCCCGATTGAACATGTTGTAGGAGGGCTGGTGGATCAGGCAGGGGGTGCCCAGGTCGCGCAGGATGGCGGCGGCGGCGCGGATCTGCTCGGGGGAGTAGTTGGAGACGCCGACGTAGAGTGCCTTGCCGGAGCGGACGGCGTGGGCGAGGGCGGCCATGGTCTCTTCGAGAGGGGTGTCCGGGTCGGGGCGGTGGTGGTAGTAGATATCGACGTAGTCCAGGCCCAGGCGACTCAGACTCTGATCCAGGCTGGCCAGCAGGTTTTTGCGCGAGCCCCATTCGCCGTAGGGACCGGGCCACATGTAGTAGCCGGCCTTGGTGGAGACGACGAGTTCGTCCCGGTAGGCGGATAGATCCTGGCGGAGGACTCTTCCAAAGGTCTCCTCGGCCGATCCGGGTGGGGGGCCGTAGTTGTTGGCCAGGTCGAAGTGGGTGATCCCCAGATCGAAGGCGGTGTGGATCAGGGAGCGTCCGTTTTCGAAGAGGTCGACGCCGCCGAAGTTGTGCCACAGACCGAGGGAGATGGCCGGCAGTTTGAGGCCGCTGCGGCCGCAGCGGTTGTAGCGCATGTTGTCGTAGCGGGTGTCCGAGACAGGGCTGCTCATATTGGTCATCCTCTGTTTGGCGTTATATTCAAATAGATTTGGATTTGCCGCTTGTCGTAGATCGCGGCGTGTCTGTCAGCATCTTCTGAATTCGCTAAGAGTATAGGATGGAAATAGGTTTCGGGAAACAGGTTGGGATATGAAGTCGCGGTTGCCCAGGAAATTCCAGTCCCCCGCTTTGTGGATCATCGTTGCCGTCGTGCTGCTGATGGTTTTGCAGGGATATTACGCCTATTCGAACTATCGTCGACAGCAGGATCTGGTGGCCGAGCTGCGCGAAAATAGGGAACTGGCGGTGGAGCATATCGTCCAGGCTCAGCAGGAGGACGTTCGGCGCGCCGTCGGCACCGGTGTCGTCGTGCTGCTGCTGGGAGGAGCGGCGCTCTACTTTCTCTCGTTGACGCAGCGCACCTACGCGGTCAATCGGGCGCTCAGCGAGACTCGCAGCTACGCCCAGAACGTGGTCGACAGCATTTCCAACGGGGTCTTTTCGGTGGATCGGCAGGGAAGGGTGGTTTCGATCAACGACGTCGCCTGCAAGATTCTCGAAGTAGAACCGGAAGAGGTGGTCGGCCTCTATTACCGTGAGCTGATCTCCGAGGGGAACTGCCGGCTGGAGCCGACGATTGAGGCGGGTGAGCGGGTGTTGGAAAAGGAGATGATCTGCATTGCGCGCGACGGGGATCGGGTGGAGGTGAGCGTCAGTGCCTCGCAGCTGAGGAACGACGAAGGAGAGGTGCTGGGAGCGGTGATCGTGTTGCGCGATATGAAGGAGATCCACGCGCTGGAGGATCAACTGCGGCGCTCGGAGCGGCTGGCGAGCATGGGGAGGATGGTCGCGGGAGTTGCGCACGAGTTGCGCAATCCGCTCAGCTCGATCAAGGGATTCGCGCGCTTTTTCCAGCGGAAGTACGCCGACTCTGCCGAGGATGGGGAATACGGCCAGCTGATGGTGCAGGAGGTGGACCGGCTCAATCGGGTGATTACCGACCTGCTGAGTTTTGCCCAGCCGATTGCACCCCGGCGCGCGGAGGTCGATCTGGCGGAGGTAGTCGACCACGCCCTGATGCTGTGCGAGGCGGAGATCGAAGAGCGGGAGGTGGACGTCGAGCGGAATTTTCCCGCCGGTCTGGAGCCGATTCAGGTCGATCGCGATCTGCTGATCCAGGTCCTGGTCAATCTCATTCGCAACGGGGTCGAGGCGATGGCAAAGGGAGGGCGGCTGACGGTCGGGGCGGAGCAGGCGGACGGGCGCACCGAGATCGGCGTGACCGACACCGGCTGCGGCATCGCGCCCGAGGATCGGCCCAGCATCTTCGATCCGTTCTTCACCACCAAGCAGGGGGGGACCGGGTTGGGGTTGGCGATAAGTCACAGTATCGTCGAGAGCCACGGAGGGCGCATTCAGGTGGAGAGCCGGCCGCAGGAGGGGACGGCTTTCAAGATAGAGATTCCAGCGGGAGTGTGAGATGGCGAAGATCCTGATCGTCGACGACGAGGTCAGCCACCGGGCGATGCTCCGGGCGACGCTGACGGCGGAGGGGTACGAGACGGTCGAGGCGGACGACGGGGATGTGGCGGTGCAGACGGTCGAGGCCGAAGCGTGCGACCTGGTGCTGCTGGACCTGAAGATGCCGCGCGTGGACGGGATCGAGGCGCTGCGGCAGATCAAATTGCTAAATCCGGTTTTGCCGGTGCTGATTATGACTGCCAACGCCTCGGTAGACACGGCGGTGGAGGCGCTGAAGGTGGGGGCGTACGATTATCTGACCAAGCCGCTGGACATCGACGAGATGTTGCTCTCTATAGAGCGGACCCTGGAGCACTTCGAGCTGAAGGCGGAGAACCGGACGCTGAAGGAGCAGCTGCAGCAGCGGGTCGGCTTCGAGCAGATCATCGGCCGGAGCAAACCGATGCGGAACCTGTTCGAGGTGCTGGAGCTGGCCGCTCCCACCGACGCCACGATTCTGATCACCGGCGAGAGCGGCACCGGCAAGGAGATGGTGGCCCGCGCCATCCACGGCGCCAGCCTGCGCCGAGAGGGATTCTTTGTCGCGGTCAACTGCGTCGCCATTCCCCGCGACCTGCTCGAGAGCGAGCTGTTCGGGCACGAAAGGGGATCGTTTACCGGGGCGACGCAGCGGCGGATCGGCAAGTTCGAACAGGCTCAAGGAGGAACGATCTTTCTCGACGAGATCGGCGATATGCCGGGAGAGCTGCAGGCCAAGCTGCTGCGCGTGCTCCAGGAGCGGTCTATCGAGCGGTTGGGAGGGGATCGGCCGATCGAGGTGGACGTGCGGATCGTCGCCGCGACCCATCGGGATTTGGAACTCCGGGTAAAGGAGGGCGGTTTTCGCGAGGATCTCTACTTCCGCCTCTCCGTCGTGCCGGTGCAGCTGCCGGCGCTGCGGGAGCGGCGGGAGGACATTCCGGCGCTGGCCGAACATTTTCTGACTGTTTTCTGCGAGAAGAATCAGCGGATGTTGCGGGGGTTTTCCCCCCGCGCCATGGACCAGCTCGTCCACTACGGCTGGCCGGGAAACGTGCGCGAGCTGGAAAACGCGATCGAGCGGGCGGTAATCCTCTGCCGGGGAGAGTACGTGGAGGCGGAATGTCTGCCACGAGCGGTGCAGGAATCGCGGGGGGAGGTGGAAGTGGAAGCGGTGGGGGAGATCGGGGTGCAGGCGGGGTATTCCCTTGGGGAAATGGAGAAGGAGCTGATCCTCAAGACGCTGGAGCAGACGGGGGGGAATCGGACGGAGGCGGCGAAGATGCTGGGCATTTCCCGGCAGACGCTGCAGAATCGACTCAGGGCTTACGGGATGACGTAGGGTGGTTGTCGAATCGATGATTGGAGACGAAGTTGGGTAATATCGGCTAATTTTACATAATGGTGGAAAATTAATTTTCCGGTCGTCCGCAGCGAAATAGAGAAAATAGATCTAAAAATAGATAATTAGCTGTTAATACTGCAGATGAAAGATTTATTCCAGATCGGGAGTCATAATGATCATCTAAAGAATTTTCCCCATTGTCAAAATTTTTGACAGTTTTTGACAGACACAGCTCCCTCTGTCCAAATTTTTGACAGATCGGCGATTGACCGCGCTGCAGATTTTAATTGCAGCGCGGTTTATTTTTCCTAAAGCTAATGTAAATAAATAGTTAATGTAAATGAAGGTCATTTTGTGAGATAGCTGGCACAGCTCTTGCAATTATATGGAGCGAAATCGATAGGTGTCCAAAATTTGGACTGTTTACTGTAGAGAAGGTCGCCATGTGGGAATGGATCAGCCGGAACTGGATAGAACGGGCAGCGAAGCTGGTCGAATCCGTTTGTTTTCCGGTAAACATCCGCCCGGCGATCGAACCGGTTTTCCGATTCGCCGGTCAGCCGGGGAACCGGGCGAACTGCCCGGCCTGCGGTGGGCGGGTCGAAGCCGCGTTTCTCCGCTGCCCGGAGTGCGGCTTCCAACTCAAGATAAACTGCCCGGAGTGCGGTAAGATCGTCGAGACCGACCGGGTCAATTGTCCTTTTTGCAAAATTGCGCTGCGCCCCCGACCGATTCCCGGCCGAAGCCTCGTCCATCCCGGACGAGGGGCGGAAACGCGCGGTTGAAATCCCGATGGGAGGGAATGATAATGCGGCGAGATAATAAGATGAGAGTTTTTGCGAGCGCGGCGCTGATGTTGCTGGTCGTCGGGCTGTTGATGCCGGCCTCTGTGAGCGCTACCCACGGCATGAATATGGAGGGGTACGGGCCGATTGCTCTGGGTATGGGTGGGATGTCGATGGCGTACGACAACGGCGTGGCCGCGGTCATGAACAACCCGGCGACCCTGGCCCTGATGGCGGATGGGAGCAGTCGTCTGGATGTTGCCCTGGGATTTCTGGGGCCGGATGTCAGCGCCATTGTGGCGACGCCGATGGGGATGATCGAAGCGAGTTCGAGCGCTACTCTGTTCACCATGCCCGCTCTCGGCTGGGCGCGCAAGCAGGGGGCTTTGACCTTCGGTGTGGGCGTTTTTGGACAGGGGGGAATGGGGACTGAATTCGGTCCTACTTCGTGGCTGGCGGACCCGAGTCAGGGGGGCAACAGCGCGCTGACCGCGGGGCTGGTCAACCGCTCCGAAGTGAGCGTGGGGCGGTTTCTGGTGCCGGTCGTCTACGACGTCAACGACAAACTCAGCATCGGCGGCACGCTCGACCTGGTGTGGGCGGGGATGGATCTGCAGATGGCGATGTCGGAAGCGCAGTTTCTCGATCTGGCCAACCCGCAGAGCCAGCAGGCGGGCCGTGCCTCGGGTAGTCTGGCCCAGGCGTTCGGCATGATCTACGAGCCGTTCGGAGGAACCGGGGTCAAGAAATTGCATCACGCGTATTTCGATTTTTCCAACGACAGCGATTTCACCGGTGCGGCCATGGGGCTCGGCTTCAGCGGTAAGATCGGGCTGGTCTACCAGGTGTCGCCCGAACTGAGCGTCGGCGCCACCTACCACGCCGGCACTGCTCTGGCCGATCTGGAGGCGGACGAGGCGTCCATGCGCATGGCGATCAACATGGATATCGGCATGGCGATGGGCGGGTTGCCCAGCGGGGAATACATGGATATGGAGCTGCCGGTGTCGGGTGAGATCGTGGTCGAGGATTTCCAGTGGCCGGCGTCGCTGGGCGCGGGTGTCGCGTACCAGCCGAACGAGAAGATCCTGGTGGGAGTGGATGTGAGGTGGGTCAACTGGTCGGGCGTGATGGAGAACTTCAACATGAGTTTTACCGCCGATCAGGTGCCGGAGAACGGCCCCTTCGCCGGGCAGCAGTTGGATGCGACGCTCTTCCAGAACTGGGAGGATCAGACGATTATCGCGGGTGGTGGGGCGTACGGCGTGACGGAGGCGCTGGAGGTGCGGGCCGGCTTCAGTCTGTCGGCGAATCCGGTGCCCGACACGTATCTCAATGCGCTCTTCCCGGCGATCGTGACCGATCACGTGAATCTTGGGGTCGGCTATCGGATCGGCGAGAGCTCGAGCGTGGATATCGCGATGAGTAAGGGGTTCGAAGGTGAATACACCAATCCGGGCAATGGCACGACCGTGCCGCCGGTGACCTCGACCCACGGGCAGCTGAACGCCCAGTTGATGTACAGTTATCGATTCTGAGAATCGGCCGATTCTGAAAAGGCGGCCGGTTCGGAGGTCTGACGCGAGTTCGTTTTTCGGGTTGATGATAGATCTTTTCTGCCAGCAGATGGCTTTCTGGGTGCAGTGCGGTGATATGGGAACGCATCGGTATTCAGAGATATCCGAAGATCTATAAGACGAGGATGGCAATGGCATTATCTCGAAGGGATTTCATCAAGATCGGCGCCGGCAGCGCCGGTGCCGTGGCGCTGGGCAGTGGTCTAACTACTCGCTGGTGGGGGAACGACGTGCGCGAACCCCATAATCCGGGGACCGAGGGGGACAAGGTCGTTCCCACCTTCTGCGAGCTCTGCTTCTGGAAGTGCGGTGTGCTGGCGCACGTGAAGGACGGGCGGGTCACCAAGCTGGAGGGGAATCCGGAGCATCCCCTGTCGCGCGGTCGACTCTGCCCGCGCGGCACCGGGGGGATCGGGCTGCTCTACGACCCGGATCGGCTGAAGAAGCCGCTGGTGCGGGTCAAAAAGCGAGGGGAACAGGCGTTCGAGGAGGTCTCGTGGGAGACGGCGCTGGGCGAGGTGGCCGAGAAGATGCTCAAGGTGCGCGACGAGTACGGCCCCGAGGCGCTGGCGCTGTTCACCCACGGTTTTGGAGGATCCTGGTTCAAGCATCTGGTCAAGGGGTACGGCAGTCCGAATATCGCCGCTCCTTCGTACGCACAGTGTCGCGGTCCCCGCGAGGTCGGCTTTTTTCTGACCTACGGGCAGGGGCTCGGTTCGCCGGAGGCGATCGATATCGAGAATACTCGCTGTCTGACGCTGATCGGCAGCCACCTGGGGGAAAACATGCACAACACCCAGGTGCAGGAGTTTGCCGAGGCGATCGATCGGGGGGCGGAGATAGTGGTCGTCGATCCGCGTTTTTCGACCGCCGCCGGCAAGGCGCGCTACTGGCTGCCGATCAAGCCGGGAACCGATATGGCGCTGCTGCTCGCCTGGATGAACGTGATCATCACCGAGAAGCGGTACGACGTCGACTACGTCGAGAAGAACGCGGTCGGCTTCGAGCAACTGGCAAAGCACGTGGCCGACAAGACGCCGGAATGGGCCTATACCCACACCGGGCTCAAGCCGGAGCTGATTCGGGAGACCGGACGCTTTATCTCCAGTTTCAAGCCGGCTTCGCTCATCCATCCCGGGCGCCACACCACCTGGTACGGCGACGACACCCAGCGCAGTCGGGCGGTGGCCATGCTTTCGGCGCTGCTGGGGGCCTGGGGGCGGAGGGGGGGATACATTCTGCCCTCGAAGATGGAGGTGCCGTCCTTCCCTTACACGCAGTACGCGTACGAGCCGAAGGGGAAGGCGGATCGGCCGGAGAGCCTCTACCCACTGGCGGACGAGACGCTGGCTTCGGGGCTTTGCGATGCGACTATTCCGGGCAAGACGCCGCATCAGCTCAAGGCGTGGATGGTCTACGGGACCAACTTGATCCAGTCCCTGCCGGATCCGCGGCAGACGATTGAGGCGATCCAGGCGCTCGATTTCATCGTCAGCGTCGACGTGTTGCCGGCCGAGATCTGCGGCTGGAGCGACGTGGTGCTTCCCGAATCGACCTACCTGGAGCGCTGCGACGATGTCTGGGCTCCGTACTACAAGCAGCCGTTCGTGGCGGTGCGCCAGCCGGCGGTCGAACCGATGTACGACTCGAAGCCGGGCTGGTGGATCGCCAAGGAACTGGGGCATCGGCTGGGATTGGAAGACTACTTCCCCTGGGAAGACAGCATGGAGTACGCCAAGCACCGGGTGGCCGCCGCCGGGCTGGACTGCGAGGAACTGCAGCGGAAGGGGGTAGTGCTGGGGGAGAAGACGCCGGTCTCCGAGGAGGAGGGGCTGGGGCTGAGCTTCGATACCCCGAGCGGCAAGATCGAGCTCTATTCAGAGACGCTGGCGGCGGCCGGCTTCCATCCGATGCCGGAGTACGAGGCGCACGAGGAGCCGCCGCCGGGGATGTTCCGGCTGCTGTCCGGACGGGCGCCGGTGCACACCTTCGGGCGCACGACCAACAACCGCTTCCTGTCGCAGGTGTACGACGAGAATGAGGTGTGGATCAACGCCGATGTGCTGGCGGCCATGCCCGAGTTCGCCGATCTGCCGCTGGAGGATGGGGAGCGGGTGGTGTTGGAGAATCAGGATGGGGTGCGCTCCGATCCGGTGAAGTTGAAGGTGACACAGCGGATTCGCGGCGACTGCGTGTACATGGTCCACGGGTACGGACACACGGCGAAGGGGTTGAAGTTCGCGCACAAGCGAGGGGCTTCGGACAGCCAGCTGATGACCCGGTATAAGGTGGATCCGATCATGGGTGGGACGGGCATGAATGTCAACTTCGTCCGCATCGAGCGGGTTGGGAGGGCGTCATGACCGGACCGCGCTACGGAATGGCCATGGATGTCAAGCGGTGCGTGGGCTGCAATGCCTGCGTCCTCGCCTGCAAGGCGGAAAACGATTTGCCCGAGAACGGCTTCCGCGACTGGATTGTCACCGAGACGCGCGGCGTCTTTCCCCATCTCAGTCAGGAGATCCGTTCGGAGCGCTGCAACCACTGTGATGACCCTCCCTGCGTCGGCTGCTGTCCGACCGGCGCCAGCCATATCAACGAGGGAGGAATCGTCCTGGTGGACCACGAGATGTGCACCGGCTGCAAGGCGTGTATCGCCTCCTGCCCGTACGATGCGCGCTATGTCCATCCGGAGGGGTACGTCGACAAGTGCACCTTCTGTCTGCATCGAGTGAAAGAGGGGCAGCAGCCGGCCTGCGTCACCATTTGTCCGACGGCGGCCCTGACCTTTGGTGATCTGGCGGATTCGGAGGGGGAGCTGTCGAAGCTGCTGGCAAAACGGGAACACAAAACGCTGAAACCGGAAATGGGACTGGGTCCCAATGTCTACTTCTTGCTGTAGTGGAATTCAAGGAGTCTGAAGAGATGTCGGGGAATGACGAAACGGGCGTTGTGATCTGCGGAAAATCGTCCGGTGACAGTGAATTCAACAGGAGGGCGGAATGAATCCCGAGAAATTCTGGAATCCGTACGTGGCCGGCGTCGTTCTCGGCCTGGTGTTGCTGAGTTCGTTTCTGGTCATGGGCAAAGGGCTGGGTGCTTCGGGCGGCGTCAACCGGGTCGCGGTCTGCGCAGTCGACGCGGTCGCTTCGGACCACGTCGACGACAACACTTATATGGCCCGCCTCAAGACGGACGGCAGGCCGCTGCTGGACAGCTACTTCGTCTTTGAGATTCTGGGCGTGCTACTGGGCGGCGTCGTTTCGGCTTTTGCCGCCGGGCGTCTCAAGGGCGGTGTCATTCGGGGGCCGCGAATCGGCATCTCTTCGCGACTCGCCTTTGCGCTGACCGGGGGGGTGCTGATGGGAGTGGCCGCCCGCCTGGCGCGCGGCTGCACTTCGGGGCAGGCGCTGACCGGTGGCGCGCTGCTATCGGCGGGTAGCTGGGTGTTCATGCTCGCGGTGTTCGCCGGGGGATACGCACTGGCTTACTTCATGAGGAGGCAGTGGACATGATCTTTCCATTCGAATCTCTGGGGAGCGCAGACCGGGAGGTCGGGCTGGTGGTCGCCGTGTTGATCGGCTTTGCCTTCGGCTTCGTGCTCGAGCGGGCCGGGTTTGGGCGTTCGACCAAGCTGGCCGCCCAGTTTTACCTGAACGACATGACGGTCTTCAAGGTTATGTTCGGGGCGATCGTCACCGCCATGCTCGGGCTGGTAGTCGCCGATGGGTTGGGACTGGCCGATTTCCAGGTCATCGCCGAGTCGGCGGCCAGCACCACCTACATGTGGCCGATGCTGATCGGCGGGCTGCTGCTGGGAGCCGGTTTTATCATCTCCGGGTATTGTCCCGGAACGTCGATAGTGGGCGCTGCTTCGGGAAATGTGGACGGACTGTTCACCATCGTCGGCGTGGGGCTGGGATCGCTGCTGTTTTCCGAGGTATATCCGCTGATTCAGGGGTTCTATACGAGCGGTGATCAGGGGCAGATGTTCCTCTACCAGTTGCTCGAGATTCCGCCGGCGCTGCTGGCGGGTGGAGTCGCGGTCATGGCGGTCGGCTGTTTTGTCGGCGCCGAGGTGGTGGAGAAGATCTACACGCGCAAGATGTCGGGAGAGGAGCCGCAACTGGTGCCGGTCGCCCCTCGCCGCTTGGTTTTTGCCACCTTCGGTTTCGCCACGGTGCTGGGACTGGCGCTGCTGACGGTGCCGGTCGGGGCGCGGACGCAGATAAAGACCGAAATGTGCGATGCCTGTTCGGTCGGTCGGATCGATGCGGAAGAGCTGGCGCGCCGCATGCTCGACGAGCCGTGGAAGCTGCTCATCCTCGACACCCGGGAGCGGAGCGCGTACGAAGAGAAGCGGATTCCCGGGTCGGAGCACAGGGCGCTGGCGGAGCTGGATTCGTACGGTCTGGCGTACAGTCCGGGGGTGAAGGATCTGGTGCTGGTGGACGCCGACGGATTGGGATATGCGCCTCCGGCCGCGATGAAGTACCCGGGGCGTGTGCTGATGCTGGCAGGAGGGTTCGCCGCCTGGAAGGCATTTGCGCTGGAAGAACCTCCGATGCTGACGGCGGATGCCTCCGATGAGGAGCGGGCCGGCTTTCTCTTTCGAGCTTCGGTGCACCAGAAGATGACCGGCTCCAAGGCGGCCCCGCCGCCGCCGGCGAAGGCGACCAACTTCACGGCTCCCAAGAAAAAGCGGGGGGGCGGCTGTGACGGTTGAGTCTTTTCAGTCCATATGGCTCGCCATTGGGCTGAAGAGCCTTTGAGAGAAATGGAGCGCGCTCCATTTCTCCACGATGAGAGTCCGGATTGTATTGCATGATCAGATTGTCGCTACGAGTGTTTTTTTTGCAAATAGAAGAGTGATATTCGCATCGACGGTCGATTCCGCGAATTGCGCAGGGTCGCTGTAGGGAGATAGGGCAATGCACGAGATTGAAGTGAACAGGAACAGCCATTTGATCGATCCGCAGCTCCACATCTGGGGTTGGGAGGTGCCGGTTTATCTCTTTCTCGGGGGGCTGGCCGCGGGCATCATGATCTTCTCCGCTCTGATGGGAGATCGGTTTCCGTTGGAGCAGCGCTCCCGCTGGGCGCGCTGGCTGCCGTTTGCCGCGCCTCTGCTGCTATCGGTCGGCATGCTCGCCCTGATGATGGATCTGGAGTACAAGCTGCACGTGTATCGCTTTTATCTGGCCTTTCGGGTCACCTCGCCGATGTCGTGGGGATCGTGGATTCTGCTGGGAATCTATCCGGCGACGATCGGCCTGGGGTTAGCAAACCTGCAGGCCGGGGAGGTGGCGGCGCTGGGAAGCTGGGGGCCGCTGCGGCTTTTGAAAGGGGCGATCGGGTGGGGACACGATTTCGCCAGTCGGCATCGCCGGGGGGTGCAGGCGGCCAATCTGGTGCTCGGTCTGGGACTGGGCATCTACACCGGCGTGCTGCTGGGCACGCTGGGGGCGCGGCCGGCGTGGAATTCGGCATTGCTGGGACCGCTCTTTCTGGTTTCGGGATTGTCGACCGGGGCCGCCCTGATGATGATCTTTCCACTGGCCCACGACGAGCACGCCTGGTTGCAGCGCTGGGATATGGGGGCGATCGTGCTGGAGGGAACGCTGCTGCTGTTCTTCGTGGTGGCGCTGTTCACCGGGGGAGGGCAGGTCGGCAAAGATGCGGCTTCGCTGTTTCTCGGTGGGAAATACACCGCGCCGTTTTGGGCGCTGGTGGTGATTGCCGGACTGGCGGTGCCGCTGTTGATGGAGTTGGTCGAAAGGGGGCGAAAGCTGCAGCCGACACGCCTGGCACCGGTGCTCATCCTGATCGGCGGTTTGAGCCTGCGCTGGATTATCGTTCTGGCGGGTCAGGCGTAGGGAGCCAACGGAGCTTTTTCGGATTCAAAAAGGGAGAGCCGGTTCCCATGAGAACCGGCTCTCCCTTTGTCTTTAGATCTGCTCAACCTTCAAAACCTCGGGAATTGTGGACGTAAGAACGCCGAATGAGACGTCCCTCTGCGCCTGATGAGTAGCAAATATCTAAAACGCAAATCCCTGGAGCACCGATCGTCAATGATCTTGATTAAATCGGCAACAGAATCCTGCTCGAGTGATTGTTGACGTTTCACAACGCTCTCCTTTGGAAGTTATCAAAAGCTGCTCATTTTGATCTCGACTCACCATCCTCCTTCCCATCTCCCCAACGACAATCTTCATGATCTCCCTCTTCGACCCCCCATACGACTACGGTCGGGTCGCGTGGGGGAGTGGGGCGGAGTGGGAACGGCGATCCTACCGAATCTCGGTCTTGAGAATTCCGTCAAACATCACCGCGGGAATAGCTGCTTCCCTCGCGTGCCCGGTTATATCAGCCAATGAGATGGCGAGTTTCCCATCCTGCGGGAAGTAGTGAAAAAAACCTTCTCCTACATGATTTGCGGGAATACAGCGTCCCAGTCCAGCAGTCTATGCCCGTCACCGTCGCCCCAAGCTCTTCTGCCTTGAATGTTTGCTTGCCAGAGGCGCAACCAATGTCCAAGAGATCGCATCCCTCAGAGATGTACGCCATCGATCCAGGCATTAATGGATCGAACGTAGTCCCTTATTCGTGCAAGCCAATTCGGTTGTTATCCATCGCTCCGGTTTTATCTTGGACAGCCCCATGGGTACTCTCCGTCGTTTCAATGCCGTCCAACGGTTCGGCTGTTCCTGAACCGCGCAGCGGTTTAGTCCAACGGATTACACGCGAAGGTTTTCCTCCGAATCCAATGCCTTCTGGGTGAGATTCCAGAAATGAAATTGCGGAATCTGGTGAACAGATGCAAGTCCAAAACGTATCCACTGAAACCCCGCGCTTCTACTCCATAATCGCTCTCATGACATCAGACACGCCAGCGAGATAGCGATCGTCGATTTTCGACGCGTTTTAGACGAGATTTCGCGTGAGATTGAATGGAGGTGTGAGGGCAGGTTCCTCACTCATACCGTAGCGCATCGACCGGGTTGGCCAGCGATGCCCTTATTGTTTGATAGCTAACCGTTGCTAGGACGACCAGCAAAGTCAACGCACCGCATAATACGAAAGGTTCGACCGTGAGATCGATACGGTAGGGAAATTTTTGAAGCCAACTCGCCATTACATAATAGGCGACGGGCCAGGCGATCACGTTGGCGATGGCAACCAGTTTCACAAAATCTATCGACAACATTACCACAAGCCCGTAAACAGTACCTCCAAGCACTTTGCGTATTCCGATCTCCTTGGTGCGCCGCTCGGTTGCATAAGAGGTCAATCCGAATAAACCGAGACAAGCGACAAATACGGCAAGCGCGGCAAAGAAAGTGCAGATCTTGATCAGCTGAATCTCAGACTCATAAGCCCAGTCTCCAGCGACAAATTCATAATAAAATGGCGTGTCGGGCAAAAACTTCAGCCATTGTTTTTCCAAATGCGCCAGAGTCTCGGGGATATTCTCACCGCGGATGCGAACCGCCAAAGTCATATGAATCCAATCGTGCATGAGCACGGGTTCAATGGGCGAATGCAGGGATTGAGTATGAAAATCTCTAACAACTCCGACCACATACCCCGATTTGTGAGGAAGCCACTCCATGCGTTTGCCGATCGGTTCATCCCAGCCTAGGGATCGGGCCGCTGTTTCGTTAATGAGGAAGGCTTCTTGGCTATCGGTAGGAATAGACCGATCCAGGTTACGACCAGAAATGAGTTCAATCTCAAAGGTATCGAGAAAGTCCTCATCGATACCTAGAACCTGCATCTCCCACTCTCCTTCCCACTCACCTTCCGGACGCACCACATGATATGCGACATTCCAACCTAGTGCGGGATGGCAGATCGTCGCTTTGAGAACATTGGGATGATCGAGAAAGGTTCTCTTGACTACCTCTTTGTCGGCTGAAAGTTTTTGATGATATATCTGCATATATATGAGCTGTTCTTTGTTGTAACCGACGTCCTTTTCCTTCATGAATTCCGTCTGATGATAAATAATGATCGAGCTAATGATTAAAGCACCGGATACCGCGAATTGGAACACCACCAGCGCTTTTCGAAATACCGCGTTACCCACCTTAGTGGAACTCGTTCCTTTCAGCGTCTCCACGGGCATGAAACTCGAAAGGAAAAACGCCGGATAGCTACCTGCAATTAGGCCAACGATTGACACAAGACCCGCAAGACCCACGATCAGAACGAGGCCATTATCTAGATTTACAACTAATTCTACTCCTGTGAATTCATTAAAAAAAGGCAGCGCATAAGCTGCGATACCACAAGCCAATATCGAGGCGATCATCGTCAATAGAAACGATTGGCTGAGGAACTGTATTATCAATTGCAGACGCCCTGCCCCAACCACCTTTCGCATGCCTACTTCTCTCGCACTCATAGCCGATTGAGCTGTAGCCAGGCTCATGAAGTTAACGCAGGCGATAAGTAAAACGAGTATGCCGATTGATCCTAATTGGTAGATATAGAGGATATCGGTATCAGTCTCTGTCTCCAACCCGTAGTCAATTTTGGAATAGAGGTGAATGCGGTTCAACGGCTGTAGATGGTATCGGACAGAGTCAGCGACCTTCTCAGGCAGGTGGCGGCCAATGAACTCGGGCAATTTGGCTTCGAGCTTGGTGGAATTGTAGTCCTCCGGTAACATGATATAATTTGTAAACGGTCGAAATGAGTCAGTCAGCTCCCATTCATTCCACAATCGTTTCAAAAACTTCGAACTATCGCTGGGGAGATGTGCGGTAAGGAAATCGAATTGAACATGAGAATAATTCGATATATCCTTCAGAACTCCGGTGACTATATAGGAACCTTCAAGATAATAATCGTTGACGGTAATAATTTTCCCGATCGGATCTTCACCGGCAAAGAACAATTTTGCTGCCTTTTCAGTAATGATCACCTTATTGGGGCCATTCAGAGCAGCTTCTCGATCTCCCTTCATCATTTGAAAATCAAACATTTCCAAAATGGAAGCATCGACCAGGCAAAAATCTCTGAAGAACTGTCTGTCTCCATAGGTAATCTGAGCTTTCACACTAAAAAACCTGGTGCCGGCCTCAATCTCTGGAAAAGTACCAAGCATATCCGGTATGATCGTCGCCGACGTTCCAGATTGGAATTTCTTACCACTTCCGGCCATACTGCTCTCGCGAACGATCCGATAGACTCGGTCTCCTTTTGTGTGAAAAGAGTCGTAACGCAGTTGTTCCTGTATAAACAGGGCGATGAGAATGCAGCTGGCCATTCCGATCGCTATCCCAGTTGCATTGATGAAAGTGAACAGCTTGCGATGTCGAAAACCACGGAATGCGATGCGTAAATAATGAATAAGCATTTATTTTCCCATCTTTCCGGCATTACTCATGATAGATTGCTTGCGAACCGATCTGGTACTGACTTGGGCTACCATACATCCAGATGGGGCTCTTTCTTCCGGATTAACTCTTTCACCTCAGAGGATTCAATTTGGCGGAGAATATCTATACTGCCCATGAAATTACGCCATTCTGCATCGGGAAGCAGGTTTTCCTCGCGCAAGATCTCTCCGATCACACAAATTGTATGCGCCGTAGTGCCAGATATCCCATAGTTGGGCCGCAATCTGCCATTTCCAGATGTCCGTCGGGTAGTATGCGTTTCGGAACTCGGACATGCGTTCAGCAAGAACACCCGAGGGGTCATAGATCAGGAAACCCGACGATGCGAAACAGAGGGCACCGGAGACGATAGAGGCCCATTTTTCTAAGGTGACGGGTAGATGGCCATTAGGGAAACCATACAAGCCCCGGTAGATGGAATCAATGGTGCCTACCACAATCTCGCGTGGCTCCAATTCGGTTGCAATCACTTCCCGAAAGCCGTCTGGAACGGCCGACAGAAGGGTCTGATAAATCGATAGACCATACTGTTTTACGTCCGGCTCTGGAAACATTAGTTGGCACCTTGTATATCCCCAATTATGGTCTTGGGAAAGCTCGTCATCCGCGCCGAGTACGTCAGATCCCCATCCGACGACTCCGACACTGAGTTGGGGGAGAATCTCTGGGAATTGTTCCTGCAAGACGGGTAGAAAGACTTCATCAAACAGGGTTTGGCAGTATTCATAGCATTTCATCGGTTTTCCTCAAATGCATTGAAAGTGTGCAAATACTCAAAAAAAGGCCACAAGCACCTTTTCGTGCCGTGGCCTAAAGCAAAATCGCAGAACAAAAAAACTCATCCAGGTAGGACGGCTAGTCTATTCTGCTCTTGCTATAGATGGATTTAGCCAGTTACACAGAGGTATTCTCAGCGCACTACGAGCGCCGCAGATTGACGAGTGGGCAAACCAATTCCTTGATTGACTAAATCAAAAATAGTCACCTCAAGCAATCTATCATCTATCGAGACGCTATGTGGTCTATAGTGCGCTGTGACCCATACTTTGCTCTCTTATTGAAGGTTTTAGTTTGTAGGGCTGGTCTTAAATCGCAGAGCCCCGCTTGACTTCCGTATTAACGAAATAAAGATGCCTTAACCGTGTCAAGGGCAATTTTCGGGTTGAGTATCCATCAAATCGGAGCAGATAGTAGCAAGCTGTCGATCAGCGAGTATTGGCGCGTTTGAGAAGAGATTATGCGCAGGATCGTTGCCCGTACAATGCACTCAACCAGAATCAGTAGCTAAAAAAGGCACTCGACCATCGATAATTCCTTTATCTCATAGGTGGGGTAGATATCTGGGTGTTCTGGTTTTATTCCAGTTGGATTAAACCAACAGACTTGCATCCCTATGCCGACAGCACCCATAACATCGTTCTCAAATGAATCGCCGACATAGAGCACTTCATTGGGCGACATTGATAGTAGACCCTCTGGTTGCATAAAAACGGCGGAAAATCAGCCGTGTTCTGCCACATTGTCACTTGCGGTGCCTCTGGAAAATGGGGATCTATGGTGTTGACGAAGACACCGGAAACCCACCTCCAGGAGGACA
>Ga0233431_1000273_pt1 | contig 119781 bp, 98 predicted proteins | sample SI_118_April2016_FD_179867 | JGI IMG/M metagenome (GOLD analysis project Ga0233431, IMG submission 179867) | Seawater microbial communities from Saanich Inlet, British Columbia, Canada - SI_118_April2016_200_MG | ecosystem: Environmental > Aquatic > Marine > Inlet | place: Canada: British... | reverse complement strand
CGCCCAACCAGTGCTGTAAGTGGCGAATGATGCCCATATCTCAGCTCCTATGTAAATGGTGCAGAAAAAGATACGAAGACATCAGTTGCCAGGAAAACGAGCGATCGAATAAATGATTGCCCACTAAGTAATCCTTGAAATCAGCGGAAAACAGCTGGTTCCCCTGCTTGTCATAGACTATGCCTATATCTGGGTAGAAACTTTGTTCGATTTGGTCAGTGATCTGATGGCGGAAAGTAATCTTGTAGAATAGAAATCGATCTCCTTTACCCATGACTTCCCTCAATGGGATGGCAAATTCAAAGGACCATCTTTCTGCCTTGATTGAAGACGCATATTGAAAGGTGTCGATATGCCGATATTTACCACAATCCACATAGGCTTTACCTGTATATCCTCCGTCTTCATCCCAAGGCTCGCATTTGATCCTGACTCCCCGTTCATGGTCGCCCAGAAGAGATACCAGATTGAACCTGAAACTCAAAGTTGATCTTTGATCCATATTGAATGGCGGTTTTATCTCGGCGCCCAGATAGAGATTGTATTCATCCTGCAAGAATTGGAACGAAGGCGCCATGCTGGTCCTGGTCTGGGGTTGGACAATGAAATCTCGTTGTTCCAGATGCCAACAGGATTCGTTCAATTGGCCATCTATGGTCAACTCATCGGGAGAAATAGCTTGAAGGCTTTCGCGAAACTCATTTTTTTTTGTCAATGGCCTGATAGTTGATTCAAGCCATTTTTGGAATTTTCCCTCATCGCCAATCTTCATGCAATTTTTTCTCCGATTTGAGTCTTGTCATCTTCATTCCTCTTCGCTCCCAATGGCGGAGCCTGGCAGTGCACAGCGGAAACCGGTATTGAGGTATCCGTCACCGGGCCTGCGCGCCCATGTAGTTGGCGGTGCATCTTCCCCCCCCCCTTTTACAGTCTTCTCTCCGCAGCAAGCATCCGGGACTAAGTCGTATCGACTCGATGTCCATTCTGTCGGTAGGCCCATGGTGTTGTATACGCCATACGGAGAGATGTCTTCTCCGCTTTCACTCCATCCCCAGGAATAGGGTCGTCCATCGGCCCCCCTGGCCGCCTTTTCCCACTCCTCTTCATAGGGAAGATGCAAGCCCGCCCATGTGCAATATTGGGCAGCGAGGGGGGCAAAAACTTCGACCGCCTGGTCGGCCGGTCCGACGAGGGGATAGTAGGTATTGTCACCGGCACGGAAGATGTGATCGCGCCCCAGTAGAGAAGCATCCCAATGATCGTTGGTCACTTCGTAGCGGTCGATGTAGAAAGCATCGAGATAGACCGTGTGTTCACTCTCTCCTTCGCCCATTATGAACTCCCCTGCCGGTATGAGCACCATCTCGTGCAGCGATCCGGTCGGGGTGACAAAGGTGAGGGTTTGAGCCTGGGAGGATGGGACTGCAGTGCCGATCTTTGCGGTGAGAGACGGGAATATAAGTTGCTGGTCGTCATCGATGTTGACGAGGAGGGGCGATGGCGAGAAGACATATCCGTCCAGGCGGGGTACAATCAGGTAGGTCCCCAAGACGGGAACGGCAAAAGAGTAATGTCCCCGCTCACCAGTGGTGGTCTCATCGATAAGTAGCCCTCCCTTTGTGCCACTTTTGATCCTTCTCAATTCGACGGTAACGCCGGGGAGAGGGGAATTGTCCGGGCCGAGGATTTCGCCGATACAGCCCGTCAGATCCAGGTCGCTCTCGTCATACCGCACATCTTTGCCGCTCTCTATAAGAGCGGTGAGATAGGTGGCATACGCTTCGAGGTTGAGCGGATTGTCGTTCAGGTAGATGAAGCGAGAAACGCCTCCTTCATACAGCGGGGAAATGTCCCGAATCCGATTGTTCGATAGATCGAGTCCGTAAAGTTGCGGGAGGCTGCTTATGGGAGAGATATCCACGATCCGATTGTTCGATAAATTCAGATGCATCAACTCATGCAGATTGGTCAGAGGAGAAAGATCCTGGATCCGGAGGCCAGCCAGATAAAGCGACTTTAGATGCACCAATTTTGCCAGGGGGGTTATGTCTCCATTCTCCAGTGGATTGCCCTGAATGTTCAAGAATTCCAACGCGGTCAAATTGGCCAGCGGGGATAGGTCGTGTATCTGGTTGGCATGCAAGTCCAGGTAAGTCAGCTCTTTCAAATTAGCCAGCGGCGACAGGTCACTTGTCTGCGTATCCATTAGATCTAAATGCTGCAATGCGGTAAGCCCCGCAAGTGATTCCAAGCCATTAAAGCGATTTTGTGACAGATTTAGATGCGTCAGTGCGGTCAGATCTGCCAAGCTCGACAGATCGCTCACACGCGTTCTCCCCAGGTCGAGCGTATTTAATGCTTTAAAATCAGCCAGCACAGATATATCACTGATCTTGTTGTAGTTCAGGTTCAGCATTTCGAGTTCAGTCAATCCGGCCAGTGGAGCAATATCAGTTATTTGATTGGCGTAGAGATCGAGCTCAACCAGCTGAGTTAGATCCGCCAGTGCGGATATGTCGTGTATTTGCGCTCGGGTGAGTTTCAGATGGGTTAGCTGGGTTAACCCCTTCAAGGGCGCCAGGTCGTTGATATAATCGTCCGAGATTTCCAGTTCTTTCAGCTGCACGAAATATTGGAGATCCCTTATATCGTGGATGTGACTATTGTTCAGTGTGAGTTTTTCGAGAGTGGCTATTTGACTCACCCATACATCCCTATCCCTGTCCGATTGTCTGTCCAATGCTCTGTTTACATACCATCTCAGCATTCGATCGGAAAAAACAAATATTCGATCGGGCAGTGCTCCATCCATGTCATTCGTCGGATTTTCCGCTGTGTCTCCTGCTATGCCCTCCGCCGCATCCCCCGTCGGATCATCCGTCGGATCATCGGCTACATTTCCCGCCGTGTCGCTCTCCGTATCTCCTGCGGCGTCTCCAACGGTGTCTTCTGTCGTTACTTCTACTTCTTCGGGATCTGTCAGTCGATTTTTTTCGGCGTTACATCCCATTCCTCCCACTGTCAGGAGGAGGCACAGAAGATACCCGAAATATAAAATTCCACGCACGTTGGATCTGATCCCCTCTTGAACTCTATTTTTCATAATGTGAAATAGATGAGCACAAAGCTACTCATCGACCGAGCGACCGCATTTTCACCCCCTCCGCAACGGCATGGGAACAGGTGGGCGATATCCTCGCTGCTCTGCGAAACGCAGACGGCGTTGATCTGAAACGAATGCCCCGGTCGTTCGCCAATGATATCCTCCTGGCAGTTTCTTGCCGCGAGACCGGCATCGTGTTGGTAACCGAAAACACGCGTGATTTCGCGCGCATCCAAAAGCACATCCGCTTCGAATTCACCGGACCATGGTCCGATGGTGCGCGGTGAGTTCACTTCTGTTCATTCGTTTGCCGACGCGTCCGACGTAGTGGAAAAGGTTATCCATACTCGACGCGTTTCGCAGGTTCCTTTCAGTCCGGGGAAGTGGACCTGCAATCCAGGGTCGAGACCAGATCGAATACCCGGCAGGGGTATTGATCTACCGCACCAGGAGCAGCTTGGACGCTTGAGTGTAGCGTCCCTGGACTAGCTGCACCAGGTACACCCCCGAGGCGAGTGGATGCCCTTCGTCGTCAGCACCGCTCCAAGTGACAGTGCGCGCGCCCGAGGTGGAGGGGACGATGGGAAGTGTGGCGACGGACTGGCCAACCAGGTCGAAAACGCGGAGTTCCGCAGGGTGCTCCCCGACAAGGTGACAATGGATCATGGTGCCGGCGTTGCTGGGATTCGGGTAGATGGCCAGCAGCGTTGGACGATGGTACTCCGATGACGTCCCTATGCCGGTCTTTATCACAGTGATTGGGAGCTCCAAATTTCCTCTGATATCGGCTGAACCCTGGTAGCCTCCGTCTTGCAGCCGGGCGAGCAGTTCCTCGGCTTCGATGACGAGAAGACGAGGGTTGTCCACGATCGACAGGTCGCCATCCAGATGCTGCAGCTGTGCCAATCCAGCCAGGTCTGTCAGTGACTCGTTGTAGTCGATAGCCAGTTCACCGTTGACGCGGGTTAGCGAGCCCAGACCGATCAACGATGGTAGGACGTCATTGTCCACGATCCAAAACGGGCCATTGACCCGGTGCAGTGAACGCAGCCCCAGCAGATCGCGCAATTCAGGATGGTTCCGCAAGGCCAGCCAACCGCCCACGGCTTCCACATGATGCAACCCTTCCAGGCTGACGAGTTCCGGGTTGTCCATCAAGGTCAGCTTTCCCCCTATGAAACCCAGACCGGCCAGCGCCTCTAAACTCGTGAGGTACGGGTTGCGCACTATGATCAAATCACCCCCCAGACTATCAAGCCCCCCTAGTCCGTATAGTGTCTTCATCATGCTGTCGCGGAAGCGAAGGCTCCCATCGATACGCCTCAAACTCACCAATGCAGCAAGACTCACCAAGGAAGTATTGCGTGCGATCTCGAGATCGCCACCGATGCTGTGCAGATCTTCCAGTCCGTTCAGCATGCGCAGGCCTGTTGCATACAGTTTCAACGTGCCCCCAACCTGGGTCAGCGAATCCAACCCCAACATATTTTCCAGTGTGGGCAGGTAGCTGAAAACGACGCTTCCGTCCACCTGCTCAAGTTTTCCGAGCCCGGCCAGGGAGGTCAGGCGAGGGCACTCGCTGATCTCGAGATCGCCGGCGATCTCCGACACTGCAGGGCCATCAAGAGTTGTTAGGGAGGAATCGTTGATGATGGACACCCCGCCAACGCGGGTCAGCGCATCCATGCCGGTCAGCGTCCGGAGCTCTCGAGCACGCAATGTACCACCGATGTGTTCCAGCTGCGCCAAGCCCCGCAACGAAGGCAGCGCAGGCAGCTGCTCCAGGACCAGATCTCCCTCTACCCGCTGTAGCTCATTGAGGTCTTCCAAAGAGGCCAGCTGCGCATTGTTGGAGATTACCAGATCTCCCTCTACCCGCTGTAGCTCATTGAGACCTTCCAAAGAGGTCAGCTGTGCATTGTCGGAGATTGTCAGATCACCAGGAAGCTGCGTAATGAACTCTGCGCCTTGCAGGGATACCATGGCGCCGTTGGTGGATATCTGGAAACTACCCAGGCTATCGAGGTCTAGGCGCGACAGCTCTCCAAGAGAGGGGAATGTAGTACCCGTAAGGGACAGCTTTCCGATGACTCTGAGCGCCTCGAGCCCTTCCAAGGATGTGAAACGGCCGGCAAGATGGAGATGCTCCGAAACCCGACGTACACCCGACAGGGGTTGCAGGGAGTGGAGCGCCGGGTTTCCCACAATGATCAGATTACCTGCCTCTTCCAACCCTTGTAGGCCGCTCAGAGAGCGCATCGACGTGTTGCTCTCCACCGTGATGCGGCTCAGGCGGCTCAACCCCTCCAGTCCATGCAAGTCATGGAGAGCCCGGTTGTCATAGACGCGGAGTTCCTCGACGAGGCTTAACCCGCTTAGGGCTTCAAGCGTTTTCAGGGAGGCATTGCTACTTATTCTCAACTCATGGATACTTTCAAGCCCCTGGAGACCGTCCAGCGATTCCAGCCGCGCGTTGCTCGCGACCACCAACCTGCCCTCCACTGACCGCAAGCTCTGTAGAGCAGCGAGAGTCGTCAAGCTGGAATTATAGGCTACGCTTACATTGCCGGCATGGGCCAGGGAATCCAGACCATGCAGCGACTCCAAGCGGTCATTAAGCCAGATGCGCACGATCCCGCCCACAGATGCTAAACCCCGAAGAGCACTCACCTGGGTCAGGTGAGGATTGTGATTGATGTAAAGACCACCATCCAACACAGTCAATCCCTCCAATCCCTCCAGGGTGGTGAGTTCAGTGCTCTGCTGTATTTTCAGGTCTCCCCGGATCCGGAAGGGACCTGAGAATAACTCGCGGAACTCCGCCATGTCCTCCAGAGTGGTGAGGGTGACGTTACCCTCATGCACAGGGATGGAAGGCTCAGAGGAAGATAGGGTGGGAATCCCCCCGAGTAAGGTTGCGAAAAGGAGCATGCCCATGCGGAGAGCCCGTTTTTGCAGCATCGTCATGTTTGACTGAGGGGGCGCTGGTTCATTTCAGATCTCGATTCTGCCCTGCCCATACGATACCCTCAGCAAAGGCAAAATCATGGGTATCCTCGAACGAACTCCTCTGCTGCCAACAATTCATTCCCCCATACCCCATGCTCCATAGTTATCCCATCAGGTGCTCTTTCACAAGAAAAATCCGGCCTGAAAGTGCACGTTAACATGAGGAATCCATGGATGTAAACCATCAGGGAATTCCGTATATTGCCTCAGTTCCAAAACAAGAGTTTCCGACCTTTTACCAGTTCGCCGATTGGAGTGGTTCCCTTGTTGCCCGAAAATATCAAGACTGAATAAGGTTTGATTTTGTATATACATTTTGTATATTCATAACATGGACTTTGAATGGGATCCTGCCAAGAATGAAGCCAATATAGAGAAGCATGGTATTGACTTTTGTGGTGCCCAGACCATCTGGGATGGCGAAGTCGTCACCTTTCAGAGCCAGCAACACCATCACGGAGAGAAACGCTACCTGGCCATTGGCCTCTACAAAGGCCGAGAAATTGCCGTGGTGTTTACCTGGCGCCATCAGGCGATCCGTTTGATTTCGGCACGGAGGGCACGAAAAAATGAGCGTGAAATCTACTGGAAAAGCATTGGATCAAACCGATCTTAAGCGGCTGGATTCCCTCACAGAAGAGGAAATCGAGGAAGCCGCTCGATTGGATGAGGATGGTATTCTGCTGGAAGAATGTGATATAAACTCGCTTCAAGTCGTCATGCCCAAAGCCAAAAAGTCGATCTCTCTGCGTATAGATCCCGATGTGCTGTCGTATTTCAAATCCATGGGGAAAGGGTACCAAACGAGAATGAACGCGGTTTTACGGGCCTATATGAAGGCACAGCGGAATCAATCTCAATAAGCTGTTCAATCGCAAGCATTGCATGACCCGGTCTGATGACCGGGTTTTTTATATGAATTTCTCATAATATCGAGAACTCCCGCCAGAAAGCACTAACGGTCTGTCACATTGATCTGCATACACCGGATATTCGCTTTCTCAACGTCTTCCACCCCGGCTCACAGATCCAGAACTCGCGCATTCCGGAATGCTGCGATCAGTTCCTCCCGCTTCGAGCGGCCTGTTTTCAGGTATCGACGCTTCCCGACCGGTACTACGGCTGTATCCGGCCGTTCGCCGGCAGAGGCTTCGGTCTCTTCTCCCATACTCTCCAGTACCGCCAGGTTTTGCGGTCTCAGCGGGAGCTCCAGCCGCTTGTCTGCGGATATGTGCCAGTAGACCGCATATAACGCATTCTTCCTTTCGAAGGTGAAGGCGATCGCGTCTCTGCTCCCGCCCGCAACGTCTACGACCCGCTCGTAGGGGACCAGCTCGAACTCGTTCTCTTCGTCCAGCAGAAGGATGAACTCCTGCTCGACATCACGCAGCATCTGTTTCTGTGCGTCGGTCAGCCACTTCCGGGCTCGCACTTCTTCCCAGCGCCTGAAGACCTCGAAGTTGTCAGCCGTTCTCGGGTGCTGCGCCAACGTTGCCGTATTGGCTTGAATGGAGATAGGGCAATCCCATGCCGCGGCTTTGCTGGTGACAAACTCCAACTGGTCGGGCTGCGTGCCGATGGTCTCATCGCTGGGGAGCCAGTACCCCAGCCACCCGAAATTCAGACGGGTGAAATTGTCCTGCATTCTGGGTGCTTCCCGGAACGGATGGCGTATGGTCTCCTCCTTCAGTCTTTCAGGACGGAACACATCGAACGCATTCCCGCCCGTCAGCATATGCCAACTGAAATGGGTCTTGGCCGCCCCCTCTGCGAATATCGGTTCCGGTTCCAACTTGTCGAATACTCTGTACTGCGCGCCGGCAACATGGTACCAAAAAGGGGGATTGACACCTTCGGATCCGTCGAAATAGATGAACTCGAATCCGGCATCCCAGAGCTCGGCAATACCGTCCGCTACTTCATCCTGCAGGTCCGAGTACTGGTCGAGGTACACACTTGTTGCGCCGAATTCGCTGACATCCAGCAGGCCAAACATGGTGCCTGCGGGTTGGGCATTGACCATGGTCTCGTCTATGCCGCGCACACAGCCGTAGAATGTATAGGGAGGTGTCGTGGTGTAGCCCTCATACGAGATCAGTTCCGTCCCGATCTTCAGCACCCGTCTGTTCCCCGCCAGCGTCGAATGTATGGGGTTCTGCTGTACATGGATCGTGGTGTCGGTCTCCCCCAGAGGCCTGGTCAGCGTGAAGATCCTCAAAAGGTTCAGCCGGTGATCGGGAATGGGCGTGACGTATTTGCTGTCCCTGCCAATGTGGCTATGGAGAAAATGACAGCCCGGAGTGATGCCTGCCTGCTTGATCTTGGTCAGCATCGCCTTCAGATCGGCGTTGCCGTTCGGATACTCCGGCCTGTAGACATCGTAGTTCCCGATGAGCCTGTAACCTCTGCTTTCGAGGAAGGCTGGATAGTAGATGCTCATGAGCCGGAATCCGCCCATCCTGGCGTACTCGATTTGCTCATCGACGTTGGTCGGATTCACGGTGCTCGTCCAATAGTACGATGCATTGTAGAGACCGTGCCTGCGGCTGGCCACGCCATGGGGCAGGCCATACTCCTCTTCAACCGTGGCGATCTTGTCGAGCAACTCGTCTCTGGCACAGGTGATCAGTGCGACAGTGACGCCTGTGAGTTTCACCTTTTCATCCGTGCCCGCCTGCAGGATCCGATACCCCTCACCCTCCTCCGAATCGACATTCGCACACGGCTCTGCCGCAAGCACGTTGACCGCTACTTCATCGTCCCATATCACATTCAGCCAGTCGCCCCAATGCCCCAGTTCGCGGACAGGCAATCGCAGGAACCACATCTCCGATATCGGCGGTTGGGTCATGACAATGCCGTAGGCTTCAGTCAGCTTGAATGCCTCCAGTGAGAATGCCATGTAATCCTCAGCGATCTTCACACCGACGGTGGCTTCCCAGGGGATCAGTTCGTAGCCGATAATCAGCTTATCCCCTTCCTTCCGGACCGCATTGGATTTGAATGTAGTCCTCTTATTGGGGTATGCCAGTTTCACCTCATTCTGGTATGGACGCGGCTCCGTTATTGTACTGACCGGGACCCTCTTCCCCTGTATCAGGCATTCAGTATTGGTTGGCTTGAATACCAGGCTCTTGGCGATTCCATCGCTGGTAATGACCAGCCTCATCTGTCGGTTCTCTAACACCACATCCTGCGTCTTGGTCATGTTTAAACTCCTACTAATTGGCGTTTAACTCCCTTATATCCGAACCTGGTCTGAGTCCATGGAGCACGGTTACGCCTCTATGAGCGTATCGATTGTTCAACCGGCTTCTTTGAATCTGTCGTAGCGTTTCTCCAGTAGCAGTGGATCGGGTCGCGACTGTTTGTCGCGGGGGATGACGATCTGTTGGGCGTGCAGCTCTTTGATGCCGTGCTGGAGCATGGGGCCGTCGGTTTCGTGGAGGATGTCGGCGCGGATTTCGATATTGTATCAGGTCTGTAGATATCCACGGGTTTGCAGTTAGAGGCAGTGGTCTCTGCTTCATCAGTAGACTTTTCCAAAGAGGTCCGCAAATCTGAAAAAGTCGGGAAAATCGATCTTGCCATTTCCATTCAAATCAAAGCCATCCGCGTAATCTAGCTGTCCTTTTGAAAGCCCAAAGTATTCGGCAAAGAGAAAGAAATCATCCCAATCAACTACGCCGTTCCCGCTGAAATCGGGATCTCCTCGGCGAACAGAAACCGCTACGCTGACCCTAGTGCTATCTACTGGCAAAGACAACCATCCGGTCCACCGATCCCACCGATCCGCGGCCAATAAAAAATCAGTGGGATCAAGAACCCCATCGGCATTGGCGTCTAAGCTGCGGTCAAAATCGACTTCCGTAGAATCAATAATGGGTGGCGGCTCGGTAAAAAGAAACCAGAATCGTCCTGCCCAATAAGATGGATGGGCTTCGGGAGACATCGAATATTGAATCTCAGAAAGCGGGAAAAACCGCAGCCTACCCAAAGAGCCAATCGCTATAAGCTGGATCGGGAGTTCGGTTGAAGTTTTAGGAAGATAATGGTTTACCTCCATGACGAGTGGCCGTTGAGGTGAAAGGATGATGTATTGAACCGACGGTTCGAACCACTTGGCATAATACCAGACAAGGCTATCGAGAGAAGGACTATACAGGCCAATATCCGAAACCGGCGCATCGGGAAACCGAAGTACCACTAGCGTATCCTGAGCCACATTAAAGACAGCCCGGATGTGGAGGGTTTCCCCCGGTTCGTACATGAACTTGTCCGTTGCAATCTCCGTACGGAAAATGGTCCCCTCGTGCTCTACCGAATTGGGGTAGGATCTCGCCCATAGGGGTAGCGCGTTAGAAAGAAGCGCTACGATAATCAGAAATCTATGATCCATCACTGAGGGCATTTCTCACCGCGCAGAATGGCACCCGGAAATTCATTGCCAATAAGCTTCTTGAATCTTGCTCACTCTCGCCTAACGCAGCAGGATCATCTTGCGGGTGCGCGCGTAGTTGGGTGTGGTCAGGTGGTACAGGTAGGTGCCGCTGCCTGCCTGTCGACCGTGGTTGTCACGGCCATCCCAGTTGATCTGGTGCTCTCCGGGACCGAGTTGGCGCAGGGAGTAGGTGCGGATTTTCTGGCCCGTCAGATCGTATATGGCGAGGCCGATCGGCTGGGGACCGCCCTGGTCGCTCAGCTGGAAGCGTATGACGGTGCCGCTATTGAAGGGGTTGGGTGCATTCTGGAAGAGTATGGGAGCGATGGGCAGTGAAGAGCCCTGCAGGCGGAAGGCCCGATTCCGGGCGACCACGATCATATCCCGCTCCAAACTGGCAAAGCTCTGCAGTTCCAGGGGGCCGTCCGCTGCCCGGTAATCCTCGAGAGGCATACCCGGCAGGTAGGCGGAATCGACCCATACGCCATCGTTCAGATAGAAGGTCTTGCCAAACCAGGTGGTCGTCATCAGCGGCTCGGTCACGGCCGATGCCGTGACTCCGCCCACGGCGCTGTCTTCCACCCCCTGCGGTAGCGGAAGAGGTTGCTTGACCTCTGTCAGCTCGGTGCCGTCGTTGCGCACGATGCGGTCGACGGCCACGAAGGAGGTGTAGGAGGTCAGCAGATTGTAGGCGAGTCCCATCCGGGTGATTTCGCTCTTCAATTCATCGGTGGGGTTCGGGCCGGCAAAGTCGCCGAGGATGGAAATGCGGTGCCGCGCCCAGAGATAGCGGAGGGCGGCGTCGGCGTCGGTGGGTTCGACCTGGCCGAGGTCGATCTGCGTGGTGTAGTCTCCCAGCCCCGTCTTTCCGGTCAGGCTCATGGTGCCCTCGGGTTCTCCGCGCCACTTGCCGAAGACGATGACGGGACGTTCGGCGAGGATGTCGGGGATGCTCACGGGTTCGACGTCGTAGATGTCGAGTCCTCCGGCATCGAATTCGACCTGCGACAGCACGGGGGTGCGTATGTACTCCCGAAACTGCGCGGCCTTTTCCTGCGCCTCTCCTTCACGAGTAACCACAAACGGTTCGCCCATCCCCGCCCGGGCCATGCCTTCGATGATGAAGCGGTTGACCGACGAGCCGATACCAAAGGCGAAGAGGTTGGCGTCGTGCAGATTGTCGCGGATGAGTTGGAACGCCTCGGCTTCCACATGTACGTATCCATCCGTGACGATCACGATGGTGCGAGCGGTTTCCGCGGTCGGCCGGGGCAACTGGAGGGCCCGGCCCATGGCAGACAGTATTCTCGTGCCGCCGCCGCCCGATTGGTTGTCGATCACATCGATGGCCCAGTTGATATTGTCGGCCGTGGCGGCAACGGATTCCGGGGACATCAAAACGGATGTCCCGGCGAACAGCAACACGTTGAAGGTGTCTGTCGGCTGCAGAGAGGAGATCAGGTCGCGCAGGAGAGCTTTGGAGACGGTAAGGGGAAACCCGCGCATGGAGCCCGAAACATCGACGATGAAGATGTATTCCCGGGGGGGGATGGCCGCTGTATCGACCCGCTCGGGGGGCTGCCCCATAAAGAGGAAGAAGTTCTCCTGCTCTCCCTGGTAGAGGAGGAGGCCGGCGGCGATGCGCTCGCCCCGCAGTTTGTAGCGGAGGATGAAGTCTCTGTTCCCGGGTGATTCTTCGGATGCGCTCAGCCTTATGCCGGCCCGGTCGGTATCGGCAAAATTGATATCCACCTGGTGGGATGTGGAGACCAGTTCCTGGATGGGCAATCCGGCGGTCAGATCGACGGTGATGTCAAAATCGTAGGGTGCTGATTTTCCTTCGTGGAGGTAGGGCGTGGCCACAAACAGGTCGCGGGATTCGGTTTCGGCCAGCGGGGTGGAGGAGTAGCGCGGGCCGACGACGGTGGGATAGATGAACTCGTAGATTCCCTCGGTGGGGACGAGGAGTTCGGTGTATTTGAGCTGGACCTGGATGGTGTCGCCGGGCAGGAGGTTGGCGACGTGCATCTGAAAGACGTTGGGGCGCTGCTGTTCGAGCAAGGAGGCGCTCTTGCCTTCGTCGCGGGCTTCTTCGTACTCCTGGCGGGCTTCTTCGCGCTCGCGGATTTCGGCGGTTATGCTGCGCTGGCCGATGGTCATTTTCATGCCGTAGACGGCCGCTCCGGTCGAAGCGGGAAAGATGTAGGTGGCCTCCAGCGGACTCTCCCCTTCGTTCATGTAGACTTGTTCGATGGTGACATCGGCGATGACGCCCGAGATGCGCACGGCAGCGGAGATGGATTTGAGCGGCAGCGGGTCGAGGTTGGGGTCGTCGGTCTGGATAAAAAAGAAGGGAGCGAGCGTCTGTGTAGGAGGAGCGCTTTCTTCCTGCGCCGAACTGACGGCGCTGAATACTGCGATCCACACCAACCATGCCAGGGGGCGAAGAGTTTTCATGACAGACTCCTTCCTAACGGTTTTTGAACAGCGGAGGGATGCAAATACTCATCCTGCCTCCCGGAATCGGCTGTAACACTTCTCCAATAACGAATGTTCAACCAGCCTTCCGGAATCTGTAGCTGCTTGCTCCCACTCATCCCGTGCAGGCCTCATGCGTCATTTTGAAGGCGGATCTCATCTGATCCAACAAGTCTGCTTTCCGAGCACCTGGGAGCCAAGACGACAACACTCCCTGTTCGATCAGGCGATGCGTATCTTCTCTCGTGAAGCCAAGGTGCGTTTCGAGAGCGAGATACTTCTCCGCTAGAGAGGTATTGAACAGCTTGGGGTCGTCGGTGTTGATGCTCAGCGGGATGCCCCGGTCGAAGTAGGTGCGAGCCGGGTGCGCTGCGACCGATGAAACGACTCCCGTCCGCGATGTAGTCGGGACGGGGGCGAACTGGCTGCCAATGCACCAGCCCACTACGGCGGCCAGCACACAGCGCTCTTGCGCATCGGTTAGCCGTCCTTTGGTCTTTTTGCCACGCCAATGAACTCACGATGAGCCCCGAGTTCTTTGAAGTCCAGGTTCACGATCTCCCAGCCTTCTTCCCCCAGCCGGTTGAAGTATTCCTCGATGTCGCGTATGGCCTTTGGCTTTGGCAGCAGTCCTTTCTGCTCAGGAACCGCTCTCGAATCAAGCAACTTGTATTCCCACTGTGTCATATTCAAGGCCTCCCAGTTGGGGGCTAGTGCTGAAACTGGCCTGAGATTGAAAGCCTAAAACGGTCCGCTAAACCGTGACAACTCCACTGTTCCAGGATTCCGGAGCGAAGTCTGCTCATTTCTGGAACAACCTGTTCCAGAAATAGCGGGGCGGCGTATTCGGAGTAAAACTGCCGCATCCTCCAGACACTGTCGGACGGAAATCCCCTCATATCGGGGAAGGCCCTACGCAGGTCACTGGCGATCTGCTCCACGACCGAATCGCCCCAACCGTGAGATTGCTGTTTCTCCACAATGCCGCGTCCAATGTCCCAGTAGAGCAGGATGGCCTCATGGGTAATGGCCCGAGCCGCTGAAATGCGGGCGGAAATCACCCGGGCCTTCAGTTCCTCGATGAACTCCCGGTAGCCGGCGCTGATGGCCAGAGTGGTGTCGGCGGGCCTTTTCATCGGGCGAGTTCCTCCAGCATTTTCTCCGCCTCCTTCTCGTAGCAATCGCGGCAGATTCGTCCCCATAGATCTTCTTCCACGAGAGTTGTCTCGTCAGCAGGTATATCGTTCATTTCCACATTCCCTGAGAATTCATGGATTCCTACGAATCTTACCACGAATTTTATCCTCACATTGCGTCGATTTGATCAGGAGAGGATGAGATCATACCAGTCGAGCTGGACCAGGGTATATCCTTCTTTTCGCGTCGTGGTCTGAAGGGTGTTTTCGAGCGGTTTTTGGTAGCCGTTGCCGTGCATGGTGGCCGGGTCGTTCATGATGAAATGGCCGTTGTCCTTTCTGCCGACGCCGACGACGAAGTGATTGTAGGTCAGGTTGGCGTCGGTGCCGTAGTCTACGCGCACTATGGTGGGGAGATTGGCGGCGATTCTGGCGGCGAGAGTGGCTTCCAGGTCGTCCTTGGTTCTATTGTATTTGAGGGATTGGTTTTCCTCCTGGGCGCAGCGACCGGCCACGTCCCATCTGATGCTGTCGCCGACATAGCCGTCGTGCTGATCGAGGTATGCGTCGAGGATGGCCGGATGGACGGGGCGGCCGAAGAAGCGGAGGATCATGGCCACGCAGCAGAGGGCGCAGCCCTGACGAGCGATGCTCGATTGGGCGCCCAGCACTCTTTTGGCCCAGCGGGGATCGCCCTGGCTGAAGTGAGGGACGCGGGGTGCGATCAGGGTCAGTTCGTCCGCCGGGGCAACGGCCGGTGGATCGGCAGAGGCGGGTGGTGCGCTGGCGGTATAGCTGTTTTCGAGCCACAGGAGGAGTTCGTCTCTGGTCGGGGAATCGACGATGCCCGATGGGGGCAATTTGGCCAGGCGCTGGAATGCCTGGACGGTGCTTTTGGTCTTTTTGCCAAAGGCGCCGTCGGCCTCTCCTACCTGGTCGAAGCCGAGGGTGTGCAGGTCTTGCTGGAGATCGACGACGTAGCCGTCGGGGACGTTCTGGGTGAGGCGCAGGTAGCGAGCATCGCCGGTGTCGTCGATGCTGCCGCGCATGAGGGGGGTGTCGTCATACAGGTATCTTCTCATGGCAGATGTTCCTTGCGGAATGGATGACGGCGCATTGGGAACGAGTGTTGTCGGATGTCGATGCGGTTATTCAGTGAATGCCCTTTGCATGACAAGAATATTGCGGCTCCAGCCGTTTTGGGCCGTTTGTCTGGCGTACAAAAGGCGAATTCCAGGTGAAATGTCGCGAAAAATCGGCACAACTTACCATGCAACGAAAACCACATTCCCTCATAATTCGGCAAAATTCATTGGGCGTATAAAGTTGCAAATCAAAGACATCTACACTCTGATTATCACCGTAAACGATTCGTACAGTCAGGCGGTTGCCGTTCATCGTTTGTGAAGACGTGATCTTCTCGCCACATTGAGTAAAAGTCCGTGTGCCATGGGGTGTCTCAAAAAAGCCACGATGATAGATGTCAATAATCAATCTTCCTTGAGGGCGCAGCTTCTGCTGAATCTGTTGTAGGATGGTCTTATTGGTCTCTTCATCGAAATACCCAAAGCTTTGCCAGAGACTGAGAATTCCATCAAAATACCCCGGAATTTCTCCTAATTGACGCATATCCTTCTGGATAGTAGACAGAATGTGGTAATCTACCTGACACATATCTGCTAATTGCAATCGTGACTTTCCGCAATTCCTCTGGGAAGAAGTGAATAATCATTGTCAAAATCCTTCTTTTCGAACTGGCGTATAACGTGGTTGCAGTGCCCGCACCGCGTTTAGCGGTGTGGCGTAGGGGCGAATGTCCCGTAGCCGGGCACTGCATGTTATGGGCAGTGTCAATATTTCCCTTTGGCTTATTCGACCAAGCTAGTGCTACTCACGTCTGTCGTCACGGAATCGGAATGCTTCGCCTCCGGCTATCTGGTCACTGGTAATGGTTGGACACCAGTACCTTTCGATATGCTCAACAATGAGACCTGTACCCTCAAAGTGACCCATGTAGCTCCCGGGGCTGTATCTGTGAAAGGAGTCTGTCAGGTCGCGGCACAGTAGTGGCCTCTTACCCTGATAGACCAGACGACGAATTCCATATGGTTGGCTGAGTACGCACGCATTTGTGTGAACACCCATCACGATGACATCCTCGATGTCACGCTGTTTAAGCAGGTTGTAAAACTCCTGGCCCTGATCGGTGACCGCATCCTCTTCTGCAATCTCAATCGTCTCAATCTGGCGGCGCTGTGGAGCACCAGGCTCGCAGGCGGGTTCTGAGGGATGGCAGGAGCACTCTCCTGGATCAGGCGGCAGTGGTGATTCGTGCTCTGCATTCCAATGTTCCTTACCGTCGAACTTGATGGGAGGATCTAACTGGGGCGCTGCCTCAGCCCGTCTGCGTTGTGGTGTATTGGAGTAGGGGGGACCCCAGTCCTGGCCAGGGAGCGGAACGCAGCCGCAGGGCGAGTGTATGATCAGCGCCCCCTCCTTCCGAGCGCTAGTGATGACCTCGTTCATACGGGGCGCCATCTCATCCACCCGTTTGGCAGCCGAGATGCAAAAGTGAGTGTCCCACATGTCGATGATGACAACAGCAACCCTCTCTGGGTCTAGCTTTATCGTTTCTACGACGATCTCTGAGGCGCCGCTCCTATCGTCAGGATCCACACGTGAGCGCGTATTCAAAGTAAATCCAGCCATACCCACTCCTCTTATGAATGAATCGGTAATACTTGGCGACTACGGCGCTTTGACATTTCCCATAACGTTCGACAATTCCCGACGGCGCGAAGCGCCGTGCCGAAGGCCAAGGGGCGACAGCCGCGCAGTGGAAATTTCTGTGATATATGACGTGCGTTTTGCTATTTGAGGTGAGTGGATGGCACTGTAGAAGTCCGCGTTTTCTTTACTCCTACTGGCCATGCCACTCCACCGAGGGGTTCGAGATTCTCTGCTATATTCTTCTACATATAAGATCGCATTGCATCAATCTGCTGATTGGCGATCAGGACTCTGAAGGCCCATTCTCTTGGTACCTCATCGAGTCTATCGTCACGATTGAGGGCGTAGTCTTCGTCGGTTTTGTACGTGAGTCCCTCTGCTTCGATATAGTTGAGAGAGAGGTCCCTACTTCTGCACAACAAAGGCCATTCCACGTCGTTCCCGACCGTGTCGACACCACTCTCTTCAGCTATCAACGCGGCGGCGGCCCTGGACAGGCCACGCACACCCATCATCACATCCCACTGATAGCTCGTGATCAGACCGAAGACATGATTCACGATCGTCTCCGTAGCCTTCAGTCTCTCAGGTAGAGCGGCCGAAGAACCTGGTCCACGGCCAATCACGGTACAGTCAGCTTGCTGAATTAGATTAAGGGTCGCATCAAGCTCCGCCGGATCTTGCTCGATCCATCGGAGTAGATGGTCGAGGTCTGCACGGAACACATGCCCCTCTCCCCCCACTTCCAAGGCTAACTCGATAGAACGCCGCCGATGGCTCCCAATCGAATCGAGATCGGCCTTCACACGGTCGATCAAGGCCCCAGCTTCTCGGAAGGTGTCCAATGCCCGTTGGTCAGTCTCATCAGTGATTACAGCTGCAATTCCGCGAAAGCGAGCAGTCAGCAATGGCATAAGATCCTGCAGCTTACTAACCAAAAATCCCTCTGCGTCGTCGAGTGATGTGGAAAAAATCGGCTTCATCATACCTCAGCCCATGTCCAGTGATATCTTCTCATGTCATATATCGACTTATGGCTTTACGAACCCGAAGCGAAGCGGAGGGTTGTCCGCAGGGCCAAGGGGCGGATGCCCCGTAGCGTAAAGGCGATGTTACCTGTAGTGGATATTCGCCGTAGAGGTTTGCCATCAGAAACCACTGGTCTTTTTTGAATAATACCGCTGAAATGGCAACCAGATCAGGTGAAATAGCGCATGGCCCATCATCGCCGAAAAAAGACCATATTGCCAAAATAACCATCCGAATACAATGCTCCCCCAGAGATTCATAACCAATGCTGAAGTCCATAGTACCGGAGTCTTTTTCGCTCCAATAGCCAGCGCGCCGGGGATGTGACTGAGTCCAAAAAGAAGGCCGGATAGTAGAATCGCACTCCATATAATGAGAGGAGTTACTACTCCAATAAGTTTAAATCCCAACCAGGCCAATAGGGACATGATACCCCAGCGAAACAAGATCTCTTCAAAAATGCCACCAAAGAGAACACGCGCTACGATACCCATTTGGAGAAGCAACCGTTCTGAAATGGACCGGGTCTGTTCATCTAATCGAGGACGAAAAACGGCGTAATACAGTAGGATATGGACCAAAGCACCTAGGGTGCCTCCCAGCATGGCTGGTACTAATTGGGGGTGAAGAGCTGGCCATAAGGGACTATTTGAAGTTAAGGAGACAAAGACAGGGGCTTCAAGGCCAGCGCGATGAGCCAGTGCGGTGCCGACTGCTGCGGTTACAAGAACGAAAAGGACACTTTGGGTTAGATTGGCAATAACAAAGTGATTCGTCGAAGTTGATCGGGGCTCGGAGTTTCGTTGCGCGATCACTTCGGCAAGACGGCGTGCCTGATTGGGCACCGTAATGAGAATGCCTGGAATTGAGGCAAAGACTAATAACGCATATAGTGTAAAGTCAAACAAAAAGCTGACTCCTAATAATTCTCCATTATAGGTAACGGTTCGCGCATCTACGAACCTGCGAAGCAGGTTTCTCCTGAGCGAAGCGAAGGCGTAGATGCGTTGTTAGGAGAAATGACATCCCAGAAGCCTCTCGTATTCCTTGTCAAGCGTTCCGATAGGCATCTGTTTGACGAGATCCTTAAAATATGGTTGGAAAGCTTGATCCGGTGATTTGGGGCAACGGTCGAAAGAGTCCAAGAGGATCACAGATAAAACATGTGATCCACCGTCGCGCTTCTGCAAGTAGGCCCACGGATCTATGCCTAAGCCAATCCTTTGGCTGATGAGCAAACCCATAGCTTCTACTACGTTTTCTTCAATATACCAATTCAAGGTTGGATATGGACTAAAACACTATTGCGGATCAAGACCGGACCCGACATTGTACGACAAGTTGAGTAGTGGTGAGTACACATTAATTCGAGAATCGCCGCAGGCGGTCCGGAGGTTGCTGGAGGATGGCTCCATGTGTGCGAGTGCTCTTTCAGCTGATCGCCGTCCACCCGTAATATCTCTCTTTTTCTGCCATAATCCTCCACACCCTGTCGGCTTCACACCGCCAGATGGGCGTCCAGCTCGGCGCTGAGTCGCTGGAACACATCTGGATACTCGGCGCTGACATCTTCCTTTTCGTTGTTCTCCATATCGAAAAGCAGCTGCGGCCGTTTGCTTTGCAGCCGCGCTGTTTCTTCGGCGGGAATGTGCATCGATTCGAATTCGTTCCCCCCGGTGCGCAGCGCCGGATCGTAGCCGCGAACGAGCTTGAAGCGGCCGTCGGAAACCAGGCGCCAGGCGCTCAAACCGGAAAACACCAGGTCGCGATGTGAATCGGTGCGGCCGGCCAGGTAGTCCACCAGCGAGCGACTGTCGAGGTCGTCCCCCGACGTCAGACCGGCCCACTCCAGAAAACTCGCGGTCAGGTCCAGCGTCGTCATCGGTGCATGGTCGGCCCCGCAGGGCGTGACGCCCGGTCCGGCGATCACCAGCGGCACGCCCACCGAGGCCTGCAGGGGCGACAGCTTCTGCCACTGGTCGTAGTCGCCGAGCATTTCGCCGTGGTCGCTGGTGTAGGCGATGATCGTGTTGTCCAGTTCGCCGCGCTCGGCCAGGCGCGCGATGAGCCGACCGAGACAGCCGTCCAGATGCTCGACCGTAGCCGCCCAGTTGCGGCGAACCTCCTGGTGTATCTCCGGCGGGATATCGAGCGTGCAGTGTTCGGGTAGGGGGAAATCGACGGGTGGGTCGCGATACAGCGCGTGCATCGATTCGGTGATGTCCCACGGATGATGCGGGTTTTGCAGATTGACCTCCAGATACCAGGGGCGATCCAACGGCGCCCCGTCGAGAACGGTCAGGGCATTGCCGGTGATCCAGTAGTCGAAGTACGCGTCGTCGGGCAGGGTGGTGGGAAAGGTGGCGGTCCACACCCCCTCCTGGTTGCGTCGCACATAGTCGGCGATGTGTTCCTCGGCCAGGCCTCGTTCGTGGAGAAAGGTCATATACGCATCCTGGGGCACGCCGTCGTTGCGGCGCATCAGGATCGTCGCCTGATTCAGGCCGGCGTTGAAGATCGCATCGGAGAACCCCCATGCCTCGATTCCGCATCTCCCATCCAGGCCGCGATGCAATCCGGGCGGATTGCCGGACTGGTTGTTACCCACGTGGTGCTTGCCGGCGGCCATCACGTGATATCCGGCTTCGTCGCGCAGGCGTTGCTGATACTTGGCCATTCCTTCCGGCGCGTATGTGCTATTCCCCCACACCTGGGTGCGGTCGTATTCCCGGCCGGCCACCAGACAGGCGCGCGACGGCGCGCATACGGGGGATGGGCAGACGGCATTGGTCAGCCAGCGACCCCGTTCGCTGAGTTGGCGCAGGTGGGGCGTGCGCACAGGCACGTTCGGATTCATCTCCAGCCATTCCGGGCGCTGCTGGTCGGTTTGTACGAAGAGGATATTGGGGCGCGTTGAATCGGCGGGCATAGTTGTCGTTCCTCGTTTGGGATATGGGGCTGTATGGACTCGTCTTAATTTGGTAAATTGTGGGAAACCCGGTCAAACGCCATCGCCGGACTTCGCACGCATCAGAAACAAAACGGAGGAACCCGTGACCATCCCCATCCTGTCGGCCATCGGTCGCCGCACCCCACCCAACTGGGCGGTCCGCCAGCGCGATCTGATCTCCCTGATGGACCGCGCCGCCCTGCGCTTCACCGACCACGCCACGCGCTCAGACGGCACCCTGATCCAGCGCAGCATCTGGACCAGCATGGACGGCACCGACAACGGCTATGAGGCCTTTCTCTCCTTCCCGCTGGCCTACCTCCTTGGAGGTGCCGATCATCTCCACAAAATCGGGCACAGGGAGTGGGACGCGATCACCTGGCAGTATGCCAACTACGGCACTGTCGACCGCGAGTTCGTGACCGGTTTCGATTGGTTCCACCACAGTGAGAGTTACACCTACATCTACTACCTGGCCCTTGCGGATCCCACACACTACACCACCCGCAGCCGGGCACTTCGCTTTGCGAATATGTACACCGGTGACGACTCTCTGGCGCCGAACTGGGATGCGGAGAAACGGATGCTCCGGTCTCCTCTCAACGGCAGCAGGGGGCCGCGACATGTCACCACGCTGACCGATTGGGACTACCACCGGCCCATCCTCTCGGGCTACCTGTCTCCGTACGAAGATATCCCGGTGGACGGCGTCGATCACTCGGACCCGCTTTTCCGGGTGGATTGGACCGACGACGAGACCTTCGCCAAAATCCTGGCGCAGATCAACGCGCGCATGACTCGCGGTGACGTGCCCCTGAACATGAGCGCCACCAGCCTGGTGACCAATGCCTACCTGCATACCGGCGACGACCGATATAAGCAGTGGGTTTTGGATTATCTCCAGGCGTGGACTGAGCGCCGCAATGCCAACGGCGGTATCCTCCCCGACAACATCGGCCCCAATGGTCGCATCGGCGAGCTGATGGGTGGCAAGTGGTGGGGTGGATATTACGGCTGGCGCTGGCCCCACGGGGCGCGCAACATCGTCGAACCCGCTTTTGTGGCCGGCAGCTGTGCGGCGCTGATGACGGGGGATATGTCGCACCTCGATCTGTGTCGCTCGCAGCTGGACATGCTGTGGGCGCAGCGCCGGGAGATCGACGGCGTGCTCAAGGTGCCGGCGCGCCACGGCGACCAGGGCTGGTTCGACTTCCGCGAGCCGGATCCTCTCTACTACATCCATCTCCACTATCTGTCCGGCAGCGACGAGGATCTGGCGCGACTGGACGAGATTTTTCCGGAACGCGAAGACTTTCAGGCTATGCCGCCCAATTTCGGGCGTGGCAAGGCGGGGGTGTTCTCGCCCAAGCCGTGGCTGGCCTTCCAGGAGGGGCGCGATCCGGACTATCCGGAGCGGATCATCGCGGCCACCTACGACACGGTCAACCGCAGTCTGGATCGCCTGGAGGCGGACGATTCGGATCCGGAGGAGCGACACTGCTACCATTTCCAGGCGCTCAACCCGGTGCTGGCCGAGGGGCTGGTGCAGATGGCTATGGGCACGCCGGCTGCGGTGTACAACGGCGGTATGCTGCAGACGCATTTGTTCTACTACGATCCGATGCGCCGACGCCCGGGGCTTCCCGAGCATGTGGCGGCGCTGTGCGACAGTGCGACCAACGACTCCGCCGCGCTGCATCTGGTGAACACCGATCCGGTAGATGCGCATCCCGTGTTGCTACAGGCCGGCGCTTTTGGCGAGCACGAGTTTACCGAGGTTACGGTTGAAGATGACGGCGATGCTCCGACACAGCAAATCGCCGTGCACGGCAAACACCTGACGGTCGACCTGGCCCCGGGAGCGCGGATCCATCTGCGCCTGGGACTGCGGCGTTTTGCCCATCAGCCGGCCTATGCTGTGCCGGATTACGAGCGAGGAGAAGCATAAGCATGGATATCCGAGCATTCCAGGATCGGATTCGGGACGTCGACATGCCCCACAGCTGACCAGCGTCCGGAGTAAGTATTCATGCTGGGTGTTATTGCGCGAAGCCATACGCCGATTCATCGCCAGCCTCAATAGTGGTCCCGCCCCGGTCTCACTTTGTAACGGGAGGAAAACATCCCGGCGGCTTCCGGCCGGATCTGCAGCGCCTGGCGAAAGTGGGCCTCCGCCTCTTCGGACTTGCCCTGGAACATCAGCGCGTTGCCCAGGCGGACGTGGGCCTCGAAGGATTCCGGATCCTTCCACAGCACCTGGCGATAGCAGCTGATCGCCTCGTCCACTTCGCCCCGGAAGAAAAGCTCGTTGCCCAGGCGAATCCAGGAAGAGGAGGGAGTGCCCTCGCGGGGAGGCACGAAAGCGGTGCAGTAGTACATGTAGGTGCCGCCGAAGGCGGCTTGCAGGCCGACCCTCGCTCCGCTCGTGCTCGGGTAGCGCTGGAGCTGCTGCATGAAACGGCCGAAGCGCGATCGGGTCTCCGCATCGTAGGCGAAGCCGCGCGTGTCGATGGCAGTTCCGGTGGAGCTCTCCCACAGCATCAGCGCCTCCTGACAGTGGATCGGCAGGGACGTGTACCCCGCTTCGGCGAAGCGATGGATGTTGTCGACGACCAGGGGTAGCGACGTCTTGGCCAGCAAGCACCAGGCGGTGAGGTATTCGAACGCCAGGCGGTTGCCCGGATCGCTTTTCTGCAGAGCCAGGAGGTCCAGGATTATGCCCAGATCGCACTCGAACTCCACGGTGGGAATCCGCGAGCGCAGATGGGCGAAGTGCCGGTCGGCGGCGGCGGTGTCGGCGATGATATCCCTGTAGCGCCGCACGAACTCCCGGTGGAACAGCGTTTTTTCCAGAATATTGAGGTATTTCTCCGCCATCGCGTAGTTGCCGTTTACTATGTTACACTCGGCGACGCGCTTGAGATTGGCGTAGGTGAAACCCTGATTCATCTGGTCGAAAGCGCATCGGAAGGCCGCGTTTATGTGACCCATCTCGAAGAACAGATCGCTGTTGTACATGGCTTTGCGCTGTGCTTCCAGCTCTTCGGGAAAGTTGAGCACTAGGCCGCGCGTGCCCCAGGTTTGGGGATAGTGGAACATCTCGTCCAGGAGCCTGCCTTTCTTGCAGAGCGCGTAGTTGGTGAAGAACTGGGTCATGACGGCGGGAGACGGATCGCGCCGCGCCCGGTAGAGAATCGCCTCCCACTGCCGGTCCTTGTAGAGGCGGTGATAGTCGGCGAACGAATCGGCGTTTTCGTCGTAGGAGAGAAACAGCAAAGAACCGGCGACCCCGATCAGCAGTGCGGCCTGGGCGGCAGCGCTGCGCGGCCAGTAGCGGAACCGTTCCAGGCGCGCCTTCCAATCGATCCCCACCCATAACGGCAGAAAGACCAGGTAGGAGAAAAATGCCCAATCGAGAAAGGAACGGGGAATGTCGAACGGGTATACGAAGGCGACGCGGAAGGAAACCTGGAAGAACCAGCGATAGCCCACCAGCGGCAGACATGCGGTTGTCAGGGGATAGAGGATTTTGAAGAGACGACCGGAGGGCCAGGGCCGATGGAGCCATTCTGCGGCGACCACCCAGGCGATGAAGAACCAGAAAAATCCACCGGCGACGAAATAGAGCCCCACAGTGGCCAGCAGCGCGTATCCTCGCCTCGCCCTTCCCGGCAATAGCAGATACCCCAGAAAGGCGACACTGGCGGCGATCAGACCGATGGTGGCGGTGCTGATGGGATGCAGGACCAGCAGGAACAGACCGGGAAAGAAGGTGTGGAAGAGGGGGACTGAGGGGCTCAGTCTCTTCTGAACGAGATAGAGAAGCAGGGTGAAGGCTGTGACCGCCGCGGCGATCACCAGCGCCCCGAGCCAGGTGTAGTGATAGAACTGGCGGAGAAAACGGCCGGCGTAGAGTAGCAGGCCTCCGGGGTGGTCTAGCCATTCCAGCAGGAACTCCCGACCGAAGCTAAAAAAGCAGTCGGGAGCCTCGTACTGCAGCACCGGAACATAGGCGAATAGCCAGCCGTATGCGACCGATGCGAAGCCGAACAGTAGGAGCAGGCCGATGAGGTGGTGATGGCTATTTTTCATGGTGCATCCGAGATGGGTGCCGGCTGTATCCGCATGGCGTCGATGGTGCTGTCCACGATCTCGATGTGTTCTGGATCATTCATTGTTGGAAATGGCGTGACGATAGCCGCCTCGGCCAGTATCAATTACTACGCATTCCGGTGCCCGTCCACAAGCAAAATCCTTTCTTTGAGACTCCTCAAAAGCCACTGAGCGTCATCCGTAGAATACCGGCCGCTGGCTGACCCGTCTGGGCAGCGATAGCGGCCGGAAGGGCATCCCCTCCGTCTTCTCCTTAACCATCTGGACGAAACTCTCCAGGTCCGTCTCTTCCTGGCTGCGATCTTCGCGCGAGCGCACGCTCAATATCCCCGATTCCTTCTCCTTCTCTCCCACCACCAGCAGGTATGGCACCCATTCCTTCTCCCCGTTGCGGATCTTCTTGCCCACCGTCTCCCCCCTATCGTCCACATCCGCACGGATTCCCTTCCTGGAGATCGCCTCGCACACCTCCATGGCGAACTTCACGTATTCATCTGTCACTGGAACCACCCGCGCCTGCGTCGGCGACAGCCAGAGGGGGAACATCGGTGCTACCCCGCGTTTTTCGTCCAGTGCGATATTCTCCAGAATCGAACAGAGCGTGCGCTCTATGCTGCCGAAGCTGGAGGCGTGGATGATCACCGGACAGGGATGTTTCTGCCCCTCTTCGTCCACGTAGCCGATATTGAACCTCTCCCCGTCCTTCACATCCCACTGCACCGTGCTCACCTGCACGTTCGATTTGTCTTCGGTGATCGACTGGAACTCGTTCTTCATCGCGTAGTAGTGGCTCATCTGTGGCATCAGCTTGAAGAACGCCGGCACTCCCATTCGTTTTCCCAGGCAGACCAGCCACTCCCTGTTCTCCTCGAAGAAGTCGACTGTTCCCTCCCATCCCAGTATCCAGTTTCCCCGGGCGATGATGTCGTTCATCAGCTCTGCGAAGCGGAAGCAGAGCGTCTCGAACTCGCGCTGTGCCTCCTCCACCGAGACGCATGCCGCGTGCATGTCGGTCATCAGAAAGTTGCGCACTCGCTTCAGGCCGCTCACCTCACCCTCCTGCTCGTTGCGAAAACAGGTCGCTTCTTCGTACACCTTCAGTGGCGACTGCTTGTAGGTGAAGCGCACATCCTGCATGAAGGGAAATCCCAACGGATCAGAGGCGTAGCGCAGATAGCATACGCCCCGGCTTCCATCCACCTGGTAGTCCCGCTCGTGGAACTCTCCCATCAGCTCGCCGACCACGTTGTGGTCTCCCCGGATGACGATCGGGTTCTTCATCTCGAACGCCCCCCAGTCGTGCGCCAGCTGGGCCGCGTAGTCCAGGATCAGCCGCTGTATCAGCACCCCCTTCGGATACCACTTATAATGGCCCTTTTCCGAGGCGTCGCAGTAGTCGACCAGCTCGTGCCGCTGCATGTATTCGATGTGCTTCGGCGGCCGTCTCGTCTCCACGCCGCGCCCCAGTTCGTTCGACACAAACTGCCGCAGCATCCCGTACACCGGCTCCTTCTTGCGGAACAGCGGACAGCTCCTGAAATCTTCCGGCGTCACTTCGTACTCCTCCCCCTCCAGACCCACAGCCACAAAGCGCACGAACTCGCTCGGTTTCCGCTCCTCTTTTTTTTCCTCCTCTATCGGCCCTTCTCCGGGCGCGTACCGACCGCTCCACTCAGACAGCGGATGTCCCAGACAGGAGATGTCGAACGCCTTGTACCAACCGAACGGCGCCCGCACTACCTCCAGTTTCTCGATCAAGCGCCTCTCAATCTCATCCAGCACCTGCAACGCCACCCGCGGCCGGCTCGGATTCTCCGTCAAATGGACATATGGATACAGCACTACTGTCCCGACTCCCAGCTTCTCAGCCCGCGTCACCGTATCTGCGGCCAGCTTTGCCGCTATTGATAGCGGACCTTCTCCGTCATCCTTTTCCACCGAGACGAAGAGGACCAGGCATTCCCGGTCGATCTCCATCCCGTGCCTCTCCTGTTTCAGCGATTCCGCTCCGGCCATCGCCTTCTCTTTGCTCTCGAAGCCGAACCGCTTAGCGTGTATTCCCAGCGTTCTCATGATTTCCTCCGATTGAATTCAGTTTCGTCCATGGAATGACTTTCCACAGACTATGCGCTTGTATCCGCACTTTGCGAAGTCTCTTTGGCGACCTTGAATTCGATAAAACAAAAAAACCCGCCGCGAGTACAGGACTCGCGGCGGGTAAGTTGTGTGTGATGCCTATAGAAACTTAAAAAATATTCAGCCGGAAGATCCCATACCTATCTGTCCAGGTGGCGGTAGTGGTAGTAGTCCGCCCCTGCTCGGTAGTAGTGGTAGTGGTAGTGGTACGGGTCTTCAGGCTAAAATTCATTATTTTTCAATCTTCTTCACTTCAGATCGCGTTCTTTGGAAGTTCCCTCAATCTCTCCACAATGTCAAGGGATTTCCAAGATCGCTGGCAATGCAAATCTCTTCGGGAGCTGCCACTATCCGTATTACAGAATATCGGCAGATCCCCGAAAATCATCATCTTCCCAACAGCTGTCTCAAATACCCCCCCTGTCCCTTCAGTTTCTCATCGTCGTCCCCCGGACCGAATTCTTCTAACGATAAGTACCCCTCGTATTCCACATCTTTGAAGTCCTGCACGATCTGCGCGATATCCGCCACCCCTTCCCGCAGGTCGTTGAATTCCCACTGCCACTTCATTCCTCCGGTCTCATCTCGCTCGCCCGACACCGGCGTTCCGTTGCCGATATGACAGTGCGCCAGATACGGCCCCAGCAGCTCCATCCCCATGCGCGAATCCTCCAGCCCCACCCTGATCATATTCGGAATGTCGTAGATCGCCCCGATGTGATCCGGGTCCAGGTCGCGCAGCAGTTCGTTGGTCCGCGAGCAGCTAACCGCCACCGTGCCCACGTGGATTTCGTAGAGCACCTTTATTCCGTATTCGCGCGCCATCTCCACCAGGGCTGCGAAACCCGCCCGCGCCGCTGCGAACTGCGGCAGGTACGGCTGTGCCCGGTCGTGCCGCGGCGCTCCGATGCGCACCATCGGCGGATTGTCCGGGTCGATCGCCAGCGCTCCTTTGAACAGCTTGTGGATGATCTCCTCCTGGTCTATCAGACAGCTGGGCGCCAGCGCCGCCACCCGCACGCCCGTGCGCGCGACCGCCGCTCTGATTTTCGGCGCCTTGTCCACTACGTCGTCCGGACTGACGTCCGAAAGGTGCCGCCCCCAGAACGACGGTTCCGCCGTTTCGTCCTCCGGATTGTATCGACAGCGCAGCTCCACGCCGTCGAACCCGTACTCGGCCAGTTTGTCGAACGTCTCGTCCAGACCATACCGGGGCAGCATCACCGAAGTGCAGCTGAGTTTCATCGCCAGAGCCTCCTGTTCGTCGCTTAAGTTTTTTTTGGAATACACTCGGAAAGGCCCGTGCGCATCGAGCCCTGAGTAATATCAATCAGGCAAAATAGCCCGTCGCCGATTCTCCCACAATAGCCGTTTCGCCCGAGCTATCGTCCCACTCACTGCGTGCATCTTCGAGCGGGTTCTGAAATCGCTTCCTGTCAACCGGCTTCGGCGATCTCCCGGCGGATTTTCCTTTCCATTTCACGCCACCATTCCGCGCCTCCCCCCACTCGCAGCAGGTGCGTGCCTCCGGCGTCGTCTCCAGCCCCCAACCCCTTCTCGACCACCCGGGTTTCCGGATTCTCCTCCAGCAGACGGGCCAGCCTTGCCTCCCATCTCGCCGGAGACCGAATGACCAGGACATCGGCAATCTCGGTCGTCTTCAGGTCGAGCAGGAAATCGACGTTCCACCGTTTCTTTTTTTTCTGTGGTGGCGCCAGGTTCTCTCCTCCCAGGCCTACTTCCCGGAAGCGGGTCATCATCTGCGCACGAATCGTATGCGCCCTCTGCCGCCCGCTTCGCGTCGCGTGCCGCAGCAGTCGCCGCGCCAGCGATGTGGAACCCTTCTCCGCCAGTGCCGAGCCCACATATACGTATTTTCCGGTCGGCAGCTCTATCCTCTTCCCTCCCTTGAATCGTCCGAAACGAAGCTGGATATCCTCTCTGAGTCCTATCCGCAGCACATACGTCCCTCCCTGGCCGCCTCCGCCGAGAACGGTGATGGTGAATCTCCTCTCACTCGCCTCCTCTCGTACCAATCCAACTCCTCGCGATATCCAAATATAACAGGACCGGCATGGGTTCTACCTGTGCAACGGCCGACCTTAATCCGCTAGGCGGGATCTCCTTCGGCATCCAGCAATACCGCATCCCCCGGCGAATAGGTCAACTCCACCCGCGCACCCGACTCCAGCACTTCCATCTGCCGTGGATTAGACACATTTACCTTGAACATCTTTCCGGCCGCCACTTCCACATCGTACTGCAGCACCGATCCCAGATAGGTCGATCTCACCACCTTTCCGGCAATCCGATTCTCTTCCCCACTATTCTCTTCCTCCATGATCCGCAGCGACTCTGGCCGCACGCTGATAAGCATCTGCGCCCCGACAGCGGACGACGACTTCTGTGAATCTCTCCGCCCGGCCCGCTGCCTTCCCATCTCCCGCGTCTCCACCAGCACCCATTCCCCCTCCACACCTACCACCTCTCCCTCCAGAAAATTCGAGATTCCCACGAAATCGGCCACATGCCGTTCCTGCGGCGCTTCGTACACCTCCTGCGGCGTCCCCTCCTGGACCACTTCCCCGCGCTCGAACACCGCGATCCGCGTCGACAGCGACAGCGCCTCCTCCTGATCGTGGGTCACATAGATGGTGGTGATCCCCAACTCCTGCTGGATGCGCACCAACTCGTTGCGCATCTGCACCCGCAATCTGGCGTCCAGGCTGCTCAACGGTTCGTCCAGCAGCAGCCCTCGCGGCTCCACCACCAGCGTCCGCGCCAGCGCCACCCGCTGCTGCTGCCCCCCCGACAGCTGCGACGGCCGCCGCTCTCCCATGCCCTCCAGATCGACCATCTTCAGCACCCTCTCCACCCGCTCCCGCACTTCCTCCTTCCCCACCTTCCGCTCCCTCAACCCGAACGCCACGTTGTCGAACACCGACATGTGCGGCCACAGTGCAAAGTTCTGAAAGACCATCCCGACTTCCCGCTTCCAGGGCGGCAACTCGTTCACCCGCACATCGTCGATATAGATATCTCCACCATCCGGCCGGACAAATCCCGCAATCATCCGCAGCAGCGTCGTTTTCCCACACCCGCTCGGCCCCAGAAAAGTAAAAAAATCCCCCCTCTTCACCTGCAAACTCACATCTCGCACCGCCCACAGATCTCCAAATATCTTACTAACCCCCTCGATCCGGATTTCAGCAGTTTTCTGTCGCCCCGCGTTGCCCATAATCATCTCCATTCAAACACCAAAACCGCGCTGGCGGACGCCCTGTTCGAACTACCTCCCTCACAACTTGAACGCCGTCCCCGACCCATCCCTGAAAATCCGATTCACCCCATACGTCCCCACTGCCACCAGCAGAATCGCCACCACCCCCAGACAGGCCCCCGGTCCCCGTCCGACCGCACTCTGCATGTATACGTAAATTCCGAACGAAAGCGGTCCGTATTCGTTTTTGGGCACCAGCATCATCGTCGAACTCAGCTCCACCGACGAAGTGATGAACGAGACGACCCCCCCCGCCACCATGCCCCCCACCATCAGCGGCAGAACCACCTTGAAAAATGTCCGCCTTCGGCTGGCCCCCAGATTCATCGCCGCCTCCTCGTACGACTCGTGGATCTGCAGCATCGCCGCGTGGCAGGAACGCAGCGTGTACGGCAGCCGGCGCACCGAATATGCGATCACCAGAATGAACCAGCTCGACGTCAGCGACCCGCCCAGCAACGGAATCTCCAGCGTGTGGAACACCCGCAGGTAGCCGATCGCCAGCACCACCCCGGGAATCGCCAGCGGCAGCGTTGCAATCAGGTCCAGCAACCCCTTCCCCGGAATCCGCCCGCGCACCAGCAGATACGCAATCAGCGCTCCCAGCGCCACATCGATCCCGGCCGCCAGCAGACAGTAGAGCAGCGTGTTCCACACGAAGTGAGGCGTTTGCAAAAAGATTTCGGCGTAGTTGGCCAGCGTGTACGACTGGGGCAGCAGCGAAAAGCTCCACACTTTGGCGAACGACAGCAGAAAAATGCCGATCTGCGGAATCAGACTGATCGCCAGCGCCAGACCGCAAAAACAGAGAATCCCCGTCAACTTCCATCCCATCGCCCGCTTCGGCCCTGCCTGGCTGCTGCTCCGCTGCACCGTCGCGTACTCCGACCGCGCCAGATGCTTCATGGCGATCCACAGCGACACCAGCGACAGCAGCACCATGATCGAAGCGATCACGTAGCCAGCCTTGTCCTCAAAACCGATGTTGGTGATCCGCAGATACGCCTGTGGCGCCAGCATATTGGTGTAGTTGAGCATCAGCGGCGTGCCCAGGTCGTCCACCGTCTTGATAAACACCAGCAGCGCCCCCGCCGCGTACCCCGGCATCATCAGCGGCAGGGTGATCTTGCGGAACAGACGAAACCCGCGCGCCCCCAGATTCTGCCCCGCCTCCTCCAGCGATCCATCCACGTTGGCCAGCGCCGTCGAGGCGTTGAGCAGAATAAACGGAAAGTAGTGGAGCGACTGGACGATGATCACCCCGGTCAGCCCCTCCATGAAAGGGACCGTAGTGCCGAACCAGCGCAGCAGCAGCAGGTTGACCATACCGCTCCGCCCCAGCACCAGCTGCATGGCGATCGCCCCCACGAAAGGCGGCATCACCAGCGGCAGAATCCCCAGCGTCTGCACCACCGAGCGGCCGGGGAAGTCGTATTTCACCGTAAAAAAAGCCAGCGGCAGACTGATCAGGCTGCCGATCAGCACTGCCATCAGCCCGGCGAACAAGCTGTTCCACAGCGCCTCGCGAAACAGCTCGCGCTCGAAGAAGTTGAAAAAGTGTACCAGCGTCGGGCTGCCATCCTGGGTGAAGGTCGCGTACATCACCTGCAGGATGGGGTACAGGATAAAGATAGACAGCAGCCCTATGAGCAGGAGGAATAGAATCGACTGGGGGAGATCGTACTCCCCGATCCGGGAGCGAAGTGACTTTGTGCGAGCGGCCATCTCAGGGCAGTCGCCCTGTGGGTGTATTTCGTAAGTATTTGATGTACAATATAGTTACTTATCCAGTAGTTTATTTTTTCCGTCTATTTGATGGATCACTATCGTTCTCTATTAGTATGCTGTAGCCAGGAGGGGTGGTCAAGATACGGGTATCGAATCCCGTCCCGTAACGGCTGGCTCCCCGGTCCCGTCTTAGCGGCGAATTCAGGACTCGTCGTTTGGCATTCGGGCCAGATTCAGGTCGTCGTCGTTCCGATCTTCTTGTGGCCCAGGGATTCCTGCCCAATATTCAGGGGGTTCCTTCGTTTAGGACTGAAAATTCAATAACCCCGTCAATACGGAGGGGCTCTGAGAGCTAACAGATGTTCAAATTGGCCGGGTTATTCCGTATTCAGTCCTTACGCAAATACCCGATACGGAGACATTCAAAAAAAATGAAGAGGACAGATGTCGTTGCCATAACCGATTTTCACGGCCGTGACCTTTCGCCGGAGAGAGAGCTGGTGAGTACGGCGGGGTTTCGACTGGAGGAACTGCCGACAGAAGAAGCTCTGCTAGCCAGGGGAGACGAAATCGATGCTCTCGCGGTGAGACATTTCCACGTATCCGAACCTCTATTGCATGCCCTCACTCGATGTCGGATCGTCGTGCGCTACGGCGTCGGTTACGAGAATATCCCCGTCTCTGCGGCGACGAAAATGGGCATGATCGTCGCTCGCGTGCCCGACTACTGCACGGAGGAAGTGGCGGAACAGGCACTCACAGGCGCACTGCTCCATATCCGCCGAACCGTCGCCTATAGTCGGGATGTGGCCGCCGGGACGTGGAATGCGCAGATTCACATCCCCGTGCGTTCCGACAGTGTGCGACTGGTCATCGTCGGTCTAGGGCGGATCGGGTCGGCGCTGGCGCGCAAGGGACTCGGCGTTGGGTTTAAGGTCGCGGCATTCGATCCGTTTATTCCAGAATCGGCTTTTCGGGAATGCGGCGTCCAGAGACTTTCCACCCTCGACGAGGCGCTGGCGCTGGCGGATATTCTTTCGCTCCACGTGCCATTGACTCGTCCTCCCGATGGCCATCCGACACTGCGGATGATCGGTGCTGCCCAGCTGGAGAAGATGAAGCCCGGTGCCGCAATCATCAATACAGCGCGCGGCCCGGTTATCGACAACGCCGCTCTTTGCGGAGCACTGGAGTCGGGCCTGCTAGGTGGGGCCTTTCTCGATGTGCTCGAAGACGAGCCGAAGCAGGGCAGTCTGTTTCAGCAAGGTGATCTGTCTACCCTCGACAAGTTGCGGGAAATGGAAAACGCGATCCTCACGCCCCATTGCTCATTCAACTCAGAGCAGTCGGTGGGTCGAGTAAAGGAACTGGGAACGCAGGAGATAAATCGCGTTCTCCAGGGGGAATGGCCCCGGTCTATTGCGTGGGTAAACCCCGAAGTCCGCGATGCGTACGTGGCCCGTTTCAAGAGTTCCTGACAAAATGTTCCGCTGTTGTTGCATGGCCGGATTCCATGGAAATTCCTCCCGGAACGGGTCTGGATCAGAGCGCCGATGGTGTACAGAGTCGCGTGTAATCTCATAGCAGGAGGTGGGGCAGAGAGGATCAGCCGTTCCTACAGGCTATCCTCAGGAGTCAGCACTGGTGGCTGGCTCAACACCGTTTCGGGATATTTCAGGCCGGATCCGGTATTGAGTAGCACGACTTTTTCATCCGCCTTGATCCATCCGCTGTCTACCAGTTTGATAGTGGCACTGAGGGTGGCTGCCCCTTCGGGGCAAACAAATGTGCCTTCTCGGGAAGCCATCATTTCCTCTGCTTGAAGTATCTCGCTGTCTTCCACCGCCACAGCGCAGCCGTCTGTTTTGTAAATGGCATCCAAAACCAGAAAGTCGCCCAGAGCTTTGGGTACTGTGATGCCAAAAGCCATGGTTTCGGCATTTTCCCAAAACTCGGACTCGGTTTTCTTTTCTTCCCAGGCCCTGACAATGGGCGCACAGCCGGTAGCCTGAACCGCCACCAGCCGCGGCAACTTGCCGGAGATCCACCCCATTTCCTTCAGCTCGAGCAATGCTTTGTAAATACCGATGATGCCGACGCCACCACCGGTGGGATAGAGTATCACGTCCGGAAGCTGCCAAGCAAACTGCTCGGCAATTTCCAACCCCATAGTTTTCTTGCCTTCAATCCGATACGGTTCTTTCAGCGTGGAGGCGTCGAACCAGCCGTAATCGGCTACGGCCCGGGCGACGATTTTACCGGCATCACTGATCAATCCCTTGACCAGATACAGCGATGCTCCGGCAATGGCACATTCGCCACGCGGGATGGGCGGTGCGTCTTCTGGCATCACAATGACCGCCTTGATACCGGCGGCGGCACAGTAGACCGCCCACGCCGCACCTGCATTGCCGTTGGTGGGCATGGCCAACACTTCTATTCCGAGCTCTTTGGCTTTGGACACACCCACGGTAGCGCCGCGTGCTTTGAAGGTGCCGGTCGGGATGATACCCTCGTCTTTCATGTACAGGTGTGGGACGCCCACTTCAGATCCCAGTTTGCGCATGGGCAGCAGGGGAGTCATGCCCTCGCCCAGACAGATGATATTCTCCTCATTTTTCACCGGAAGCAGTTCCCTGTAGCGCCAGAGATCCGGTTTTCGCGCAAGCAGATCTTCCTTGCTGAGGTTTTCTTTTATCTTTTCGAGATCATAACGGACCAGAAGCGGGGCTCCGCATTTACATAGCTGAATTATCTGCTCGCTGTCATAGGTAGCACTGCATTTCGGGCACTCCAGGCGGGACACATACATTGTTCTATCTCCTGAAAATGAGGCTCACTAGCGGATCGATAAATAGCATAAGTAATTGTTTATTATCAATATGTTATCTTATGGTAATTGCTCCAGAGCCTGCAGCGCCAGCTGTTTTGCTCTGGTGTAGTGATCCTTGGTCAGCGCATCCCATTCGGTCTCGTAGCGCGCCTGCGCTCCTCCTCCGTCCTTCCCGAAGTTTCTGCAGAAACCCGGATCTTCCGTCTGCGCTCCGGTCACCGGCACCTCGCTCGCAAGCGATCGCGCTTCGGCGATCAACAGGGCCGCCGCTGCGGTCTCTTCCCCTTCCTCCCGCGCCTTGTGCATCCCTTTTTCCGCCTCGTAGATGGCGCCCCACGCCTCCTTGAGCTCCCGCAGGCGAAAGGTGATCACCTGGTCGAACAGGGAGTTGACCAACCCGTAGCGATTTTCGGAGATGCCGATGTCGAACCGCGCGTTCCCCAACTCCATCGTGAACGGGTTCGGAAAATCTTCGGGCGCCTGCGCGTACAGCTCGGGAATTACCGGCAGCCGGCTGATCTGCGGGGCGAAGAGCAGCAGCTGCCCCTCCTCGCTCAAAAGGAAGTGGATGAACTGCCGGGCGTGCTCCGGATTCGGTCCGCCCGCCACCAGGCCGATGCTCGCCGGAATGATCGGCGTGGTCGACGGATAGGTGAAATCGATCGGATAGCCGCTGGCCATTGCCGATAGGGCGAAGAAGTCGATCACCAGGCCGATGCCGAATTCCCCGTTGTTCACCCCCTGAGGCACGCCAAAGCTCCGCTCTGTAATCGTCGCCATATTTCCCGCCATGTTCAGCAGCATCTTCCATCCCTCCTCCCATCCGTGTTCCTGCAGAATCGCCTCCACCATCAGATGCGTGGTGCCGCTGCGCGACGGGGCGCTCATCGACAGATGTGCGTAGTAGCGCGCAGCCGCCAGATCCTCCCAATCCTCCGGCTCGACCAGCCCATACGCCTGCAAATAGAGCCTGTTCCACATCATCCCGTACCCGCTCAGCGCAAAGCCGAAGAAATAGCCGTCCGGATCGTGGATCGGATACGGCCCGATCGTCTCCGGAATCCGCGCAGCCACCTCCTCCGGTAGCTCGTGCGCCGCCAGCAGTTCATCCCCTTTGAGCACCGCAAAAGCGTCGGTCGCACTCGCCCAGATCAGGTCTGCATCCGGATTCTTCCGCGTCTCCTGCACATATGCCACGCTCGCCGAAGTGGATTTCGACTTCACCACCACTTCCACTCCCGGATACTTCTCCTCGAATGCTTGCTTGTACGCCTCGAACAATTCCTTTGGAAACGAAGTGACGACTACCACCTCATCCGCGAAAGATGCCGCCTGCAGCAGGCAGCAGGCACACAGCACTACCATTATCTTTTTCATGAGGTGCTCCTCATGTCTCTTTTTCGAATTTTGCATCAATATCCTCTAGCGCCGTACACCCCTTAATATGAACCACTGAACTAAATTAAAAAAGGGCCGGTTCCCAGAGGAACCGGCCCTTCTCCTTTAAGCCGTACTCACTTCATCCCTGCGGCACGTAAGGTGCTTTCCACAGATCCCGGATATCGTCGATGCGATGCGCGACCATCGCCATCCGATCCAGCCCCATCCCAAACGCGTACCCTCCCACTGCGTCCGCGTCGAACCCCGCTTCGCGCAGCATCTCCGGTTTGAGCATCCCGCACCCCCCGCACTCCACCCATTCCCCTTCAAACTGGAACGCCACGTCCATCCCCTCGTCGACGAAGCCGAAGTCGCGTTCGCTCAGGCGCATCTCCACCGGCCCGAACACAGCCTCGAACACGCGTAGACAGGCTCCTTTGAGTGCTTCCGCATCGGCTCCCGCCTCGATGCACAGCCCTTCTATCTGGTGGAAGACCTTCACATGCCGCTCATCCTCCCTGTCCGGCCGGAAGGCCCGTCCCGCCTCCAGCAGGCGGACCGGTGGTTTGCGCCCTTCGATCGCCTGGAACATGGTGTGCGTCAGATGCGTGCGCAAAATCCGGTCGTCGCCCAGGTGATACGCATCTCCGGCCACGTCCATTTCTCGCTGCACCGCTCCGTAGAGTCTGGTGTCTACGATTTCTTCCCCCTCGATTACCTCGAATTCCGCCATGGCCGAACGGATCTCGTCCCAGATTCGCCGGACCGGGTGTCCTTCTATCTCCAGGGGTTTTGGTCGGTTCAGCAGTTCTTCGATCACCTTTCTCGAGAACAGCTCATCCGGCATGTTTTCCCGCAATGTCTCGCCAACCATTTCGAGCATCCTCTCTTTCATCCTTTTGCGTGCGTCGTGCAGCCGTTTCTTCACCGCGGTTACCGGCAGCTCTAGGAAGTCGCCGATCTCCCGCTGTGAGTGCTGTCCCAGATAGAAGAGCGCGGTCACCTGGCGCTGGCGCTCCGGCAGCGAGCCGATCGCCTCCCGCACTCCCCGCCGCATCTCCCGTCGCTCGAACTCCTCAGCCGGTCCCTCCCCTGCATCGGCCATTTCATCCACTCCGTCGAACGGCACCCACGGCACCCTTCGCCCCCGGCCGATCCGGTCGCAGTGTTTGAACACTACGCGTCGGAACCAGCCCGGAAACGCCTCGGGCAGCCGCAGATTCGGCAGCAGACGATACGCGTCGATGAACGCCTCCTGCGCCGCGTCCTCCGCCAGGTGGAAATCTCCCAGCAGCGAATATGCGTACCCGCAGGCCATGCTCTGAAATCGCCTCACCAGCTGCTCGAATGCGCCGATATCGCCGTCAGCCGCCTGCACCACCAGTGATCGCACTTCTTCCACGAATTACTCCTCCAACGAAGGCCTTCTACCCTAAAAGACCCATCTGCACGATAAAAGGATACCCGGAGAGTCGAGAATTCTTGACACCCTCTTTCCGACGAATGTAACTTACAGGCTCCCGTCCGGCACCTCGAAAAGAACGGAGACTCTCCATGAGCCTGCACATCGGCATCGCTCGCGCCGACATCACCCCCCCTATCGGTATCCCCATGGTCGGCTTTGCCGGCCGCGACCGCTCCAACGTCGTCCACGACCCGCTCACCGCCACCGCCCTGGTCGCCGCCGAGGACGAAAACCGCGCCGTCCTCATCTGCACCGACCTGCTCTACTTCGAGGACACCACTATCGCCGAATATCGCCGCGCCATCGCCGCGGCCACCGGCATCGAGTCCGACCACGTCACGCTCACCTGTGCCCACAACCACTACGGCCCTGATGTGGATCGCAGCGCCGGGGTGGATATTGTCGACGCGTACCGCGAAAATCTCAAACACCTGCTCGTGGGTATCGTCTCTCAGGCGCAGCAGTCCCTGCGCCCGGCCCGCATGGGCATTGGCTGGGGGGAATCGGACATCGGCATCAATCGGCGCGAAAAGAAACCGGATGGCAGTATCATCCTCGGCCACAACCCCGACGGACCGATCGACCGCCAGGTTTGCGTCGTCCGCTTTGAGGAAGCAGACGGTTCTCCCCTGGTCACTCTGGTCAACTTCGCCTGCCATCCGGTCTGTCAGGCCAGCCAGATGCGGGCGCTATCGGCCGATTACCCCGGCCGCATGCGCCAGGTGGTCGAGAGCCTCACCGGCGCCCCCTGCCTCTTTCTCCAGGGAGCCGGCGCCAACATCAACCCGATTCTCATGGAGCACTCGTACGAGCCGGCCCGCACTTTGGGCACCCGTCTGGGATGCGAGGCGGTCAAGGTCTGGGAGACGATCGAAGTCGAAGAGATGTCCGGCCTCCGGGTCGTCTCCAGGATCGTCTCCCTTCCCCGCTACCGCTATGGCTCGGCCGAGAACGCCGAGCAGTTGGTCCGGGATCTGGAGGGAGAAGTCGAGCGCCGCAAAGCGCAGGAGGATTCCGCCAGTTCCCTCTGGTGGGCGCAGAGTCGGCTGAAGCGGGCCCAGGAAGTCCTGGAGAGCTGGCAGGTGGATGCTCCCCTGCCCACTATCGACGCCGAACTGCAGGCATGGAAACTCGGGGATCTGGCCCTGACCACCGCTCCGGGCGAGATCTTCAACGAGATCGGCAGCCGCGTCAAGCGGGATTCCCCCTTCGCCCACACCTGCTTTGCCGCCTATGCCAACGGCTCCATCGGCTATGTGCCCGTCCGCGAGGCGTATTCCGAAGGGGGATACGAAGTCACCCACGCCTGCCGCGTCGATCCCGAAGCAGGCGATCTGGTGCACGAAGGGTGCCTGGAACTGCTGCGTTCCCTGGCCGACTGAACGGGACGCCGATGGAAACGCAGCCGGTTCTGGAGCTGAGCGACGCGCCGGGCGCAGAGGATGCAGAATTCCTGCGCCGCGCTCTGACCGATTTCAATCGGACGCAGGTTGCGGATGATGAACACCGTCTTCTGCGTGTCTTTCTCCGCGATGGGGACGGGGAACTGACGGGGGGGTTGCTGGGCGGCACTTACTGGAACTGGCTCTATGTGGAAATTCTCTGGATCGCCGCGGAGTATCGGAAACGAGGTTACGGCAGGAGTCTGCTCGCCGCCGCCGAACGCGAGGCCGTCCACCGCGGGTGCCTCCGAGCCCATCTGGACACCCACGACTTCCAGGCCGTAGAGTTCTATCGCAAACAGGGATACATTGTCGCCGGAAAGCTCGAAGATCTGCCTCCCGGCCATACTCGCTACCTGCTGAAAAAGGATCTGTACGAACGCTGACGCACTGGGTCGGGGGGCTATGTCCCGAGGGCGCCGCACTGAAAAATGGAGGAAAGATCGGATGGGTACGGTTAAGGCCGGAAAGTCTTTAATTTCAGGTCTCTAATAGACCTGAAATGCTTTGCATTGCTCGAGCAGAGAATCAGGTTGTTTTCGGCGGCGGTTGCGGCGATGAGGGCATCACCCGCCCTGAGTCCATGCGACAGAGCGTATTGCTCCACGTATACTGCTGCCCGGTGTCCGATATTCTCGGTCAGCGGCAACGTCCGGAAGGCAAAATCTTTCAGGAAGCTCTTCGTATGCTCGTGCTGCTGTCTGGTCTCTGCGCACTGCAGCAATTCCATGTAGGTCTGTACGGAGAGCAGGCGCTCCTCTTCACGCTCGACGAGACCTGCAGCTTTTGCGTTTCCCCTCTGGATCCAGATGAAGATGTCCGTATCAAAGATCACGGTAGCGTCCACCGCGGAGTCGATCCATTTCCGCATCGACGGTGCCTTTCCCACCGTGCATATTGAAAAAGGGATGCTCGCAAACCTTCGACTTCGACGGGCGCGTCCCCGCCGTAAGTACCCCCTTGGTCTTGCCATGGTAGAGAATATTCACATCCTCGTTGCGCTCCAGCGCTTTTAGGATGTCGTTCATTCGGTACCGCAGATCGACAATTGTGGCCTTCATGGATTCCTCCATTCTGTATATAGTTACTATACAGAAATTATTCCATCTGTCAATTTGCCAATAAGGAGTCCCGACTATGCGCGCCGAACTCAGAGACAGCCTCGAATTCCTCTACGCCGATTCAAAAATCGGCAAAAAACCCTGCCATTCCACCGTTGTCGACGTTCCCCGCAACGTTGTGGCCAGCGTCCACGTTCTCCTCAACGACGTGTCCGTTGGCAAGACTATCCGTCTCTCGGTCAGCTGCAATGGACGCGCTGTACCGCAGGTTACCTGGTTCCGCCTGGTCGACGTCCCGGTCGAGACCAACACCGGCACGGTCGGTTTTGTAGAGAAAGACGGCGACGTCAACCCGCACGTCGCCCGCCGCGCTCCCTTCCGCGTCTTTGACGGTATGGAACCGGTCGGCTCTTCTGTGAAAGCCGGGGCATCTATCACCGCCCTCCGGCTCCATCTGCCGTCCTCCGGTCGCCCCGGGCCGCGCGAATACACCATTGCCGTCCAGGTCGGCGGCGATCGGTGCGAACTCACCCTCACCGTCCAGGTCTACCCCGCTTCCGTGACCCCCGTCGGCGAGCGCAGCTTTCCCTACACCAACTGGTTCACTCTGGATCTGATGGCCGAACGCCACGGGCTGGAGAGGTGGAGCCCCGCCCACTGGCGCATGATCCGCAAATACGCCGATCTCATGGTCCACGGCCGCCAGAACACCTTCTGGATCCCGCTCCAGTACATCTTCCAGATGGAGCGCGGCCAGCCCGTCCTCGACCGCCAGCGTCTGCGCCGCATCGTCAGGCTGTTCACCGACGCCGGCATGTACTACATCGAGGGGGGGCACGTCGCCGGCCGCACCGGTGGCGAGTGGTCCGCTACCACCTTCGACATCTCCCTGGCCAGCGGCGTGCGCGCCACCTCCCCCGAAGGGAATGCCCTGCTCGCCGCCATCGGTCGCCAGTTGGTCGATGAAATCGATCGCCAGGGCTGGCGCGACCGCTGGATCCAGCACGTCACCGACGAGCCGACCTCCACCAACGCCGCCGACTACCGCATTCTCTGCGGCATGGTCCGTCGTCACATGCCCGGCTTGCCCACCCTCGACGCCACCGAAGACCCGACCATGGCCGGCTCGGTCGATATCTGGTGCCCCCAGGTCCAGGAGTATCAGAAGCACCGGGATCTGTTCGAGGCTGCCCGCGCTACAGGCGATCGGATCTGGTTCTACACCTGCTGTTTTCCGGGCGGTCCCTGGCTCAACCGTCTCCTCGACGAAGAGCTGGTGCGCCCGACCCTCTTCGGCTGGGCCGCAGCTCTCTACGACCTGCATGGCTATCTCCACTGGGGTCTCAACCACTACAAGCCGTTCCAGGACCCGTTCGAGCAGTCGGTCGTCGATCACGGCGGTAGCAACTGTCTGCCACCGGGGGATACCCACATCGTCTATCCCGGGAAGAACGCTCCCTGGTCCAGCCTCCGGCTCGAGGCCCAGCGGGAGGGATGCGAGGACTACGAACTCCTGCAGGCCCTCAAAGCGCGAGATCCGAAGAAAGCCAGGGCCATCACTCGCCGCGCCATCCGCAGTTTCGATCAGTACACCAAGAAGGCGAGTACGCTGCGCGCCGCCCGCCGCGCTCTGTTCGAAGCGCTGGGATAGAAAAGAGCTATTCTGACTCATTCCAGAACAGCTCTTCGCAGCCAACGGGGTTTTCGTTCTACTCGATTATTCTGGATGTAATGCTGATGTGAACTCCTCCAAATTCTTTTAGAGGAGCACCAGGGGAGATACCACCAATACTTGCCCTGAAGAGACGTAGCCGAATACACCGGCGGTCTTGCAGAAAAAATGCCAGCCCGACCTCCATACAGCGGCTTTACTGACCTGGAGGCCGACCATGCCAACGCACAAATGAGCAGCGGGCGGATTCACCGACAACTCAGACCAGCCAGTCCGACTCGGCGAATCACTGACCGACGATCCGGATCCAGCCTGAAGGCTCGTCTGCTCCATTGCCTGTTATGCTCACTGCGGTTGTTCGGGGCGACATATGCCTATCTGTCTAGGACTTTGCCCTGAAGCGCTTGGTATGCAGCGAAGATGTCTTCTGGATCTGGAATCATAGGTCGCGTAGTGACTCTTCCGTGGGCATACCAGTTCCTGAAGCTGAAGTATCCCTTGATCGCAGAGCACACTCTCCTGAAGTCTTCGTCAATGCCTTGGAAGTGCTGTCTGAGCTGGTCAAGAATCCGATCCAGGGAAATCCGACTACAAGCCACACTTGCTCGTTTATTGACCTGACGGGTCTCCCTCCGGTACTGCATGCAGAGTTCTCGATAGGATCGGCTTATCTCGTCTCTTCGTTTCCGGTTCAGCGTCAAGCGATAGTCGGCCCGAATGTCGGCCTCTATCAGGGTCATGAGCTTGAATGCAAAATCTGTCCGGATCTCCTCCAATACCTCACTTCGTAGTTTGTCGCGCTCTTCCGAGGTCAGAAACTGGAAGCTCTGATCATCCAGATTGCGTACCCCGCTTTGGACCACCTCATAGTCGTCCAGTATGGCTTCGTAGGAAAACTCTCTCACATTCAATCCTCCAAGAACGCTGTGAGGAAATCTTCTAGGCTCTGCTCGTTGTACGGCCAAGTTCGTGGTGAACCGTACCGACTCTCCCTCTTCGCGAACTCCCACTGGTCACCCCCACGAAACACGAGCATTACGACCGACTCTCCAGATGAGACTATGTCCACGCGCCCAAGCGCTCCAATCACGGATTGACCTACTGGCTTGAACGAGAGATTGCGGCCCGTCAGAAATGCTACGTGCAGCATCGGCGCTTCGTATTCCCCGAGCTGCTCCTCACGAATCGAAATGAGTTCGCTTGATAGCGTTAGGTAGCCCTTTTCCTCCAATGGAGATAGCCACCTACGCGTCCTATCAATCAGGCCAGAGCAGGCGAATCGCCACTCCTCTAGTCTCTTTGGTCGATCAATCGCTGCTCGGTCCTGCTCGAGCTTCTTCCTTTGCAGGAGTTCTTCTAATTGCTTCGTCATCGCCTTGTCTCCGAAATCTTACTGCTGGACTGTCTCTCGGTAGGATCGACGCAGAACGCGCTTGCCTACCATGTGTCACTCCGACGGCTCTCTATCCTAATGCACAACGGTGCGGATAACCCGCTGGACAACTATCGTCCGGACAAACCGATTGACGTTGATTTCGAGAACGGGTTCGGACGATCCAACCGCATTCCGCTTACGGTCGGGTTCATCCGCTTGTTATACCGTGTTTTCTCAGCGCTGAGCTCACATGGACTCCTCAAGCGCCTTCAACTGCTCGAACCTCTGACGCGAGACAAAGAAGGCCTTCCAGTCCTCCTTCACCATCTGATAGATGACGTACAGGTCGCCTGTCTGCATGTCCTGGTGTTTTGCCGCTTGATCAGCAGACAAGTCTTCACCTATATGCCAGGTTCCCAATTTGTATGTGTTGGAGCCTGAAGACAGCCAATTATCAAGGCCATCGTAGTCATCGAACTCCGGGGGGCGGCCAAGTGTGTGAACCTGGATCGTGTCCTGTGCTGTAGCGCTTGGCGTGACTTGCTGCATCACTCCCGAATTTTCAAGCAGACGAAGAATGAACGTGCGGTCAAGATGCACCCAGTCCAATGTGGCGTCATCCAGCAAGGGTTGAGCTATGGCGGCCAGCGGCTTTGTGGCCGACGTGTAGTCATTCATGGAGATCTGCATCGGTCTGAGTTCGTCGCCGTCGGCGACAAGGAAATCGATTGACTTGCGACCGAGTAATGGGGCTCTCAGGCCCGCGTAATAGAACGGAGCACTGAAATCCAGCTGTTGGCGGATGCACGTAGCGAATTTGAAAAGCTCAATCTCAAAGTCATCCAGACCATCGTCGAAAATCATAATCTTGTCGAATAGTTCGTGTTGCGTTCGAACCGTTCGGCTAGTCCTCATGTGAGTGGCAGCCGAGAACATCCACCTTGCCACTTCGCTCTCTTCATCGTCTTCGTGCTTCAACCAAATCGCCAGAGACCTATCCATGTCGTGGTAAAGGCAATCGCGACATGAGCCTCGTTACCGCAACGCCGGCACCAAAATTTCGTGAGATCACCGCTCAGGAGCGGCTGCTTCAACTTTGGGTCAACCGAGACATTGATGCTTTCCCACACCGTGAAGGGTTGTTCAGCGCTGCAGTTGGAGCACCTGAGTATCTCTTTGCGGCTACTGCTCATCGAATGGACCCTTCACACGGTAGTAATTGAACAGCGAAAATGCGGTATATTGCCGTAAGTTCTGGATAAGTAGTCGCTCATATGTTTCCCGGGTTTATGAAGATCAAAAAGGTTCCATGATTCGACTCCCATTTCGCTATTTTGCATAAACTTATATCAAATCGGCAATATACCGACGTCGAGCCATGCCGCCATGAGGGACAAAATCCTCTAAGCAATTCGCACAGTTCAAGCTAGCGCGAACACAGTGCGGCTGTCAAGCATTTTCCACATGCACTTGCATCGCCATATACGAGGCTGTTGCCCCGATTAGAAAGTCGGTCCCAAACCGACGCCAACAAGCCTCGATCGCGCCAAACACTGGCCCGACCTCCATCCACCGGTTAAACCCGACTCCATCGAGCCGTTGACTGCAGGCGTCTGAATATCCTATACTTCCACCGATTGCCTTATGCCCAGACTCAACATCCTGCTCTTTATCAACAATCAACAACACGCCGACGCGCTTCCCGGGATTTGTCCCGTGGAGCCTGGGCAGATGGTCTGGTACGATGACTTCTCCATCCAGCGGCTGTACTGACCTGAAGAGACTACCATGCCAAATTACGAAAAACTCAGAGACCAAACCCCGTTCCACTGGCGCGTGGGCAGCACCTACTACGCCTACTTCGCCATGACCGACGTTCCCCTGCGCGAAGTCAACCTCGATCCGGAGGCGATGATCGAACTGGTCCGCCGTGGACGACCGCTTTTTCGCGAGATGTGGGGGGACGATGTGCCTCTGCCATCCCTTTCCACCCCCGCCATCTCCTACGGCCACCTCAACGGCCTGGGCGCCGAACTCATCTTCCCCGAAGGAGGGGAGGTCAGCTTTACCAAGATCTGCTCCTCCCTCGAAGAGGGGATCGAGCTGCTGCGAAAGCCGGTCGACTATGCGACTGCCGGCATGGCCCCCTTCTACCTGGACTACCGGCGGAGGTTGCAGGAGGCGTTTCCCGGCGAGTCGGTCGGCTTCAGCTTCTCCGTGCAGGGGCCGATGACCACCGCCTACTGTCTGCGCGGCGACGGGATCTTCTACGACGTGTACGACGACCCGATCCGTTTCGCACAGTTCCTCGACCTGTGCGTCGACAGCATCCTGGAGTACAAAAGCTTCCTCGCCGACCTCAGCGGCCAGCCCCGTATCAGCCCCACCGGCACCCGCCTCTACGACGACGTCGCCAGCATGTTCGCCCCCGAGATGTGGCCGGAGTTCGTCCTCCCCTTTCTCGAGCGCTACTTCCGGGGATTGACCACCGGCACGCGCGGTGCCCACATCGAGGATCTGCGCCGCGAGCACCTTCTCTATCTGGAGGAGATTGGCCTGGTCGACTTCGATCCGGGAATTTCGCACAAACTCAGCCCTCCGATCATCCGCGACGATTGCCGCGTCCCCTTCGGCTGGCGCATGGGCAGCTTCCACTACCACGGTCTCACCCTCCTGGAAGTCGAGGAATGGGTCTATCAGGCCGTGGCTGACGGGGCCAGTCATCTCTTCACCTACATCGTCGAAGAGACCTGTAAGGGGGAGACCATAGAAAAAATCCGCGTCTTCACCCGCGCCCTCAAAGAAGTCGAGCAACTGCTCGCCGGGGGCACTTCCCGCTCCCAGATCGGCGAACGGGTCGGAGCGTCGGGCAAAAAGCGGTTCTGGGATCACTGGCCGGAATAGAACTTTCCAGCGAATGGCAAAAGGAGCCGCTGCCTTCTTATGGCAGCGGCTCCTTTTGGGTTTTGCCGGTCTGTCCCGATGTTCGAGAAGGCGTCTCCGAAATGCCAGCGGCAGCGGACGGTCTACAGCCCCCCGAACCGTTCCTTCAGATCGATCGGCACGCCGTTTTCGGCCGACTCGTATCCCGCCTGCACGATCGCCAGACTGCGTCGCTCCATTGTGCCTGTGGTCGGTCCTTCGATTCCCTCCGCTACGTAGTCGGCGAACGCCTCCATCTCCCGGGCGTACGATGAAAGCGTTTCCTCCGGATAGCTCATGACCAGTCCGTCGTGCTCGTCGTTGAATATCTGACACTTTTCCTCCCCGGCGCGCACGCTTCCTCTGTCGCCGTGCAGCACGTATCCCCCCAGATCCCCGTATAGTCGACTCTCCGCCGTCTGCACCACCGCTACGTGGGTCCCGCTCTCCAGCGTCATCAGTCCGCTCATCGTTCCTTCCAGATCCCGGCGCGCGAACGACTGTGCCTTGTGTTCGCGCACGTACACCGTCGCCACCTCTCCCAGGATGTAGCGCATCTGCCCCACGCTGTGAATCCCGTGCAACTGCCAGGTCCCCAGCCCGCCCAGATCCGGCCTCGCCAGCCAGGCGCGCCGCCCCGGGTAGCCGTATTCCTGCGCCCGGAATCCCCTGACCATCTGCGCCGAAGTCAGCTCGCCGATGAACTGTCTCGTCTGTACCACCTCCCGCAGAAATTGGGCCACCGGCGCGTAAGATGCATTTTCCGCCACGTACAGCCGCACCCCGTTTCCCTCGGCCGCCGCGATCATTCGCGTCGCCTCTTCTACGGTTACCGCCATCGGCTTTTCACACAGCACGTGCTTTCCCGCCTCGGCCGCCGCCACCGCCTGGGCGCAGTGGAATGGATGCGGCGAACAGATCGACACCGCGTTCACCGCCTCGTCCGCCAACACCTCTTCCAGATCGGCGTAGTTCTTTGCGATACCCAGCTCCTCCACCTTTGCCTCGAGGAACTCGGCGTCCGGGTCTATCAGACAGTCTACTTCAATCTTCCTACCCAGCTCCCGAATCGCCTCCACGTGGCGACTGCCCGCCCATCCCACTCCAACAATAGCTATGCGCAGCATCATTATCCCTCTCTTTCCAATAGACCATTTCACCATCCCAACAAGAATCCCCGTTGCATCCGCCCGACGAACTCACAGATCCACTGACAACCAGCCAAATTTCTCTACATTCACACCTCTCTCCACCGCCGTCTGGCGCAGATCTCCCAGCGTCACCTCGTTCAGAGGAATCCCCTCTTGCCGGTACGCCAGACGCCGCAGATGTTCCTTCTCTCCCGGCACGTACAGCCTCTCTACACCGGGCGCTCGCCGACAGTCGTGCACCTGTCGGATCGCCGCATCCACCCGCTCCTTGAAGCGTCCCACATCCTCGAACGCGGCCACCTTGATCGCCGCCACGAACTGCCCGTCCTCCCCCGCCCGAGGCCCATCTTCCATATTGCCCAGCTCCGTGCCGTAGCTGGCTCCCGAGAGCATGGAGGCGAGAATCCCCATGATCATCGCCAACCCCACTCCCTTGAAACCGCCGATCGGCATCAGCAGCCCGTCGATCGCCGCCGCCGGATCCGTGGTCGGCTGTCCCTCCCGGTCCAGCGCCCACCCCTCGGGCAATTCCAACCCCTTTTGATGGTGGATGCGCACCTTGCCGTGCGACGAGCCGCTGAAGGCCGCGTCGTACACGATAGGCATCTCTTCCCCCGCCGGGATTGCGAGTCCGAGCGGATTGATTCCCAGAATTCGCTCCGCTCCCCCCAGCGGCGCCATCGTCGGCAGGGCGTTGGTCGTGGAGATGCCGATCATGTCGTGCGCCAGCGCCTGTTCGGCGAAGTAGGCCATCGTTCCGCAGTGGTTGCTCCCGCGAACGGCGGCGGCGGCGATTCCGCTGGTCTCCGCTTTCTCGATCGCCTTTGCCATGGCGAAGTGCACGCCGATCTGCCCCATGCTGTTGTTCCCATCAACCACCAGGCACGCTCCGAACGCTCTCTCCACGCGCGGTTTTCCCCGCGGATCCACTCCGTCCACCGTCAACTTTTTGGCGTATTCCGGCACCCTCAGCACCCCGTGAGAGTGCACCCCACCCAGATCGGCGTCGACCAGCGAACCGGCCAGCAGCCGCGCATCCCCCTCCTCCATTCCGCAGCGCGCGAACACCGCCGCGACCAGTTCCAGCAGCTCTGCCGCATCTACCCGTGTGCCTTCATCCCATTCTTCTGCCATCCTCGCTGTTCCTCCTCGCAAAACGCGAATGTTCATGTCGGGAAATCCACTATATGGAGCGCCGGAAATTTACTCCGGTACTGTCGGTAGGAGCTCTACGCTTTTTCTCGCTTCGCCCGTTCTTCCGCGACGATCTTTGCCACCGTGGCGCGATGCCGTTTCGGCATCCCGTGTCTATCCTCGGGTAGCCGCTCACCGACGAATTCTCCGAAATCGACCGCATCCGCCGCCGCATTCTCGTCCGCTCCTCCAACCAGCATCTGCTCCACCCGCTGCCGCACGCCACCCAGGTAGTCCGCCTCCCACTCGAGCCAGTCCCTAATTCGCTCCGCTCCGTAGAGCACCGGCCCGTGGCCGGCTACCAGCACTTCGATCTCCATCTCCGCCAGCCGCCGCAGCGACGCCTCCAGCGTCGCACCATCTCCGTCGCCGATCGCCGGCACGATTCCCGTGACCACCGCATCCCCCCCGATCAGCACCCGCTCCTCCTCCACAAAGGCACTGACGCTGTCCTCGCTGTGTCCGGGCGTGGGGAAGAAGCGAACCGTCCTCCCACCCATATCGACGCACAGCTCCTCACTGAAAGTCACCGTCGGCCAGATCAGCTCGGCTTCCACCTCTGCCTCCGACTTCCCCCATTTCGCGGCCCAACCCGGCACCTGTCTGCGGATCACCTTCGGAGTCAGCGCGTGGGCGTACACCTCTCCTCCGGCCAGGGGAGAGGCGCCCAGCACGTGATCGCCGTGTCCGTGGGTCAGGGCGAACCGCTCCGGCTCCCATCCCCTGTCGCGGATAAAGGCGGCCATCGCCAGCCCCTCCTCCAGATACATTCCCGCATCGATCGCCAGCGCCCCTCTGGCGCCGAAGAGGACGGCGTTCTTTCCCTCGGCCACCTGGTGCTCGGCGCTGAATACGCCCGGGGCCACTTCTGCGAACATATATCCTCCTCTCGCCGAATCACCTCTGCAGTAAAAGGGAGAGAGCCCGACGGTCAAGCCCGCCCATGCCCGTCCCGCTGCGAATTTGTTCCTTCCTCCAGGACGCGAAAAAGCCGACCCTGTGCGAGTCGGCTTTCATCGTCGCATGTAGAGCGTCCAGCTCTGCGCTATATCTCTTCCAGGCTCCCCACACTCAGCTCTTCCGCCAGTTCGGGAGCGTACTGGCCCACCAGCTCATACGCCTCCTCTAGCGTATAGCCCTCCGTCAGATGAAAATCCACCGCGCCCATGAACTTCTCGCGGTTATCCCGGCCGAAGACCGCCTGGAAAAGTCCCGGATAGAGCCCCTTCAATTCCAGCCTGCACTGCCAGGCCTGGAGATCCCGACGCTCCTGTCCGAGCGCCTTGAATCTCTCCTGGAACAACTCCTGGTAACTGCTGATTCCCATGGCGCGCCTCCTTTCCCAACTGCGGTGAAAGAACCGCAGCTGGCTGGAAAGCCGTTAGCACACCACCTCTGCCATCAATGTAATAATCCACCCACCGGTTCTCAAGAAATATCGACCACCGCCCAGAACACAGCGACGCCGGCTCGGGCATGCCGAGTCGGCGTCGACCATCTTCAGTGTTTTGTCAAATAAAAACTTTGACCAAATTGCGATCAGGATCTTTCAGTAGATAAATATAGTTACGTGATTTCCGAAGATTGGGAATTTTGTTGACAGACTATTCAGTTTCTCGCACTATTGCGTGCAGCGGTTGACCAGTTCCTCTATCTCACCGCCCATCGACCCCCGCAGCCTCTCCTTCAACTGCTCCAGCCCTCCCTGATCCAGTCCCACTGCCTGCAGTACCGAAGGACTGTAGACGCCGCGCTCCTGAGGACCGTATCCCATACCCAGATCTTTGCAGATATTGTCCGCCAGATGCACCAGGCAGACCAGCGGCCGGGGCAGCGTTTCAGGCTCGTGATGGGAGCCCACCCCTCTCACTACTTCCCGATCCATCCGGGTGCGGATCAGCAGCAGCTGCCCCACCTGCTCGTGGGTGACCGCATCCCCCATGCGCACCTCCCCCTCCCGGAACGTTATCCCGTGCTCATCCACCAGCTGCTGCACCCGCTCGAAATAGCTCCAGAAGAAAAAACCCAGGATCAGCTTGCCGATGTCGTGCAGCAGCGTGGCGATCCAGTAGTCGCTGCACTCGTCCCAGTCATCGATATCGACCAGCTTGTCCTGGTAGATCTTGTCGGCGAGCAGCGCACTGCCCACCGAGTGAACCCAGAAGCGGCGCAGGTCGAAGCGGCTCTCCGACGGTTTGATCAGACTGTTGATCAGCTTGATCTGCAGGGCAATGCTGCCGATCTTCTTGCGCCCCAGGCGGACAATCGCCTCGCGCAGGCCCCACTTCCCCTTTTGCGCGGCACCGGCAAAAACCGGTGTGTTGACCACCTGAACGAGCTTGTGGACCACCGCCCCGTCGCTGAGCAGCACCTCCTCCAGCTCTTCGGCCGATGCCTTCGGGTCGTTGATCACCTGCATGATGTGCACCACTACTTCGGGCAGTGTGGGCAACGTATTGAGATTCTTCAGGCGGCGCTGCACCCGCTGCTGCAGGGCCCGGAAGGAGATGTGGCGCGCTCCGTCGAATAGACCGCCGATGTCGTTGCGCTCGAAAACATCGTCGATGATCTCGCGCAGTGACCGACCCAGGGGCGCCGATACGTGCTCCCAGGTGTAGAAAAAGGTGTTCGGCAATCCCCGACACAGCGCGACGTGGTGATCGAGCTGCTCCTGCGGAACCAGCAGGAAAGCGGGAATCTTTCCCCGCAGCGTCAGAGCGGTGATCGTCGTCTGACTCCGCAGCGGCTGTTCCTGCACCAGAAAGACGCAGCGAATCCGCTCCCCTCTCTCCATGAGCAGACTGGAAGCCTCCCCTATGCTGCGCGCCACCAGCACGTTGAAACCGTACAGATAGCTCAGTACCAGCGTCAGGTACTTCACCAGGTGTTCCTCTCCGGCCTGGTGGACGACCAGGCCGGCCTCCTCCTGGGCGTCGGTCTGAGGGTTGTTCGAACTCATCTGCTTCCCCTGCTAGCGCTGAAGGAAATTCCCCGCTCCGAATGCATCGATGCCGGCACCTTCCCAAAAAGTGCTCCTCCAAGTGGATTGAGAGGAGTTTGCATCGGCATTTCACCAGAATCTACCGACGCGTACGGAATGTCCGCATACTCACATCAGAGACATATTAACCTTAAAGATATTGTATTCTGTGACCTACGTCACGTCGCACCCTTTCAGGCACCCGCGTTCGACTGCGGGATTGGTTTATTTCCTCCCTTTCCCTATCTTTAATTTATCTGTTTTTTGTACCTCTACGCCAAGCGAATGTAAGAGAAATTTGCGGATGGGCAGCCATGGCTAATATCCTCGTCGTCGAAGATGAGAGCATAGTCGGCCTAGATATCAAAAGCCGACTTCAGCGGCTCGGACACCAGGTGCCCGACGTCGTCGCCAGCGGCGAACAGGCGATCATCCAGGCGGAAGCGCTCCTGCCCGAACTGATCCTCATGGACATTATGCTGCAGGGAGAGATGAACGGGCTGGAAGCCGCCGACATCATCCGCGAGCGTCTCGACATACCCGTGATCTTCCTCACCGCCTATTCCGACGAAAGCACTCTGGAGCGCGCCAAAGAAGCAGGTCCATACGGCTATGTGCTCAAGCCATTCAAGGATCGAGAGTTGTATACCACCATCGAGCTGGGCCTCGTCAAGCACCAGAACGAACGGAGGCTGCGCCAGGCCCACGACCAGTTGGAGACGAGGATACAGGAACGCACCGCCGAACTCGCCCGCGTCAACGAGGAACTGCGGCGCGAAATCGAGGAACGGAAGCGGGCGGCCGAGGAAAAGGACCGACTCGCCGAGCAGCTGCGCCAATCACAGAAGATGGAAGCGCTCGGCCGCCTGGCCGCGGGGGTAGCCCACGATTTCAACAACATGCTCACCATCATCAACGGCTATAGCGAACTGGTCCTCGCCTGTATGGGTGAGGAAGATTCGCTCTACGCCGACGTCAAAGCGGTCAAAGAGGCCGGAGAACGGGCGACTGTGCTCACCGGCCAGCTGCTGGCCTTCGGTCGCCGGCAGTTGCTCGATTCCCAGGTCCTGGATCTCAACCGGGAAGTGACCAAGACCCTCCAGATGTTCCAGCGACTCATCGGTGAGGATATCGAACTGCGCGCCGATCTGCAGAGTAGTGAGCCGTACGTCGAAACCGATCCGGGCCAGTTCGACCAGGTCCTGGTCAACCTGGTCATCAATGCCCGCGACTCCATGTCCCGGGGGGGCAGGATCGACATCGAAACCGCCGACGTCGAATTCGCCGCAGCCGATATCCGTTCTCGCGTGGATATCGGCCCCGGCTCCTACGTCCGACTCAGAGTGCGCGACACCGGTTGCGGCATGAATGAGGATATCCTGTCGCGCGTCTTCGAACCGTTTTTTACTACTAAATCCAAAGATAAGGGCACTGGTCTGGGTCTCTCCGTAGTCTACGGCATCGTCGAGCAGAGCGGCGGCCATATCGAGGTTACCAGCGAAGCGGATGTGGGCACCACCGTCGAGATCTTCCTGCCGCGCGCCGAAGGCCGGCCGGAAAAATTGATGCCGATGCCGGAACAGACCGCTGTCGGCAGCCTGAAGGAGAGCATCCTCCTGGTCGAAGATGAAGATGTGGTTCGCGAGCTGGCCAACCGCATCCTGTGCGACTGCGGGTATCGCGTCCTGGAGGCGCGCAAGGGGGAGGAAGCTCTGATGCTGGCTGAACTCCACGACGGCCCGATCCACCTGCTGCTCACCGATGTCGTCATGCCCGAGATGAGCGGTCGGCAGCTGGCCGAGAACCTGATCCCTCTGCGTCCGGATATGAAGATTCTCTACATGTCCGGATACACCGACGATACCATCCTCCGCTACGGCATACAGGCTGGAGATGTGGATTTCCTCCAGAAGCCGTTCGCTCCCAAGGCCCTGGTGACCAAAGTCCGCCAGGTGCTCAACCAAAAAAGGCGACGACTGCAGTAATCCCGGCCATTTCCGCCGCCACCTTTCTTTGCAGGCGGGAGCCGCTGGTCCGGATCGAAGCATCACCTCCCCAACCCCGCGTTCCTTCCACCTTGAGACCAGCATTTCTCAGTGCTCCTCCGTGGCCGTTGAGCGGAAATTTGTTAGTTTATTATTGATTTTGCCCATCGGGAGATGTGTCTAATCTCTGAAACACTCTATATCGCCGCCCGGTATCTGGAAATCCGCCTGCCAGCAGAGGAGATATGACGCGGCATGCCAGCAGGCCGAGGTAAGATCCCGGCGTACCCATTACAACAGGACAGGAGTCAGCATTGGATCTGGATAAATTGCTGAGCGACGTGGATGTCGATGAGTTGCTCGACCGGTACGACGAGGCGGCCCAGCAGTTGCTCGATGTGGCGCACGACGACAGTCACTTCTCAGTGCCGCAGGAGTGGCCCTCCCGCGGCACTGAGGAAGCACCTATCGACATCGGCGGTCTGGAGCGCCGGGCGGTGCTGATCGCCACCATCCACGACGGCATGCCCTCTCGCCGCGATCTCCGCCTGGCCGACGCATACGACAAATACATCCAGGCCATGCCCGACTACCACCGGGCGAATCGCCTCTTTTTGGCCCTGCGGCGCCAATTCCTCGAACGCAGTCAGGGAGACGAACGGGATTTCTTCCAGCTCTATCAAAACGTGTATCTCGAAGCCCTGAGCCGCGAGAATCCCATGCCGCTCGACAAAGGGGAGGCCGCGCTGGTGCAGTTCCGCGTCGCCCGCGTGCCCCTCTCGCATGCCCAGGCGGTGGCCGAAAAATTGCAGGCTTCTCCCGATGGCGACGACCCCCGCTGGCGGGAAGAGTATGTCTGCACCGTCGACGAGCGCGAATGGCGCGGCTCTCTGCGCGACCTGTTCCACGATATCGCCGAGCGCGTCGTCGACTTTCTGGCCGCCGGCGAGCATCTGGCCATTCGCTACAACACTTTCAGCAACTTCGTCTGGCTGGGTATCTCGGTCTGGAAGGCGATCTCCGACGCCGAACTCCTCCTCGCCCGCCTGCACGGACGGGTTCGCCAGCAGTGGCACGACGAACTGGGCAAACTCGTCCTTCTCGGCAAGGGGATGCTGCTCAAATTCCTGCAGGCCCATCTGGAAGACCCCGCCCAGATAAAACCCAAGGAGTACTGGTACGGTCAGGAGTACAGCTATCTGACCCGCGATATGATCGATCTGGCGCGGCAGCTCGTCGAATACACCAACAAGCTTGCCGCCAGGGCTCGAGGTATCGAGGATGCTGCGATCGATATGCCTCCTCTGCTCTGCGGACAGATCAGTGGCCGCTTTCTCGACTATCCGGACGTCGGCCGACGCGCCGAACTGCCGACCTGGCGCCGTCGCAGCCGCCTGCTCCGCTGGGCCTGGCTCTTCCGCAAGACCGGCCAGCGCAAGGAGCGCCTGCGCGCGCTCGATCCGCCCGAGCGTCTGCGCGAGGCCTGGCGGGAAACCGGCCGCTGGGCGAGGCGCACCCTGGAGATCTTCGACATCCAGGTCGACATCGAAATCGACCCCCATTTCGCCGCCGTCGCCGCCGATCTGGAGCTGCACCGTCCGGATCGCAAGGTTCTCTTTCTCCCCACCCATCAGAGTGTCTTCGATCACCCCGTTATGAACTACGTCCTGCAAGCGCCGGAACTGCTCCAGGCGATGGGCTGGGAGGAGCCGGTCTCCTGCACCATGCTCGCCAGAGCCCGCTTGATGGACCCGATCATGTTCAAAATCGGCCTCTGGGATTTCTCCCTCATCGGCCTGACCCCCGAAGAGGTGGACCAGCAGTTTATCGAAGTAGATGGCCACGTCCTCATGCAGCGCACCGCCGATATCGGCAGCCCCACCAAGCACTTTGCCGGAACGCTCGAAGAACGCCCCGGCGTCGTTTACGGCGCGGGCACCGCCTCCGCCTTCGAGCTTCAGTGTCTGCCCATGCAGCACGGCCTCTTCGCTCAGCTACCGCCCGATGTCATCCTCATCCCCCTGGCCTTCCGCGGCATCCACTCCATATGGCCCAAGTGCCCTCGCGGCAACCTGAACATCAATCCGGGTCGGGTCGAGGTGATGGTTTCCGCCCCGATGCTGGCCGAGACCACCCTGCTGCCCCGCAAACGGGCTCTGCGCACCCAGTTGGAGCCGGCCACCCTCTTCCAGGCCGTCCACATCGCCAACCTCTACAACCCGGAACCTCTATCGACCGAGTGATCACATGACCGACAAACCCTGCATCGTCGCCGTCGGCGCCCACGCCGCCGATATGGAATTCGCCGCCGGCGCCACTATTCTCAAGCACGTTCGTCAGGGCTGGGACGCCCATATCGTCAACCTGACCCTGGGCGAAAAGGGGAGTGCCACCCTCTCCGCTGACGAGTACGCCGTCCAGAAAAAAGCCGAGGCCGAAGAGGCCGCCCGTCTGCTCGGCGCCACGCCGCACATCTTCCCATACAAGGATGGAGAGCTGCCCGTCACCGACGAGATCGCCGCCGAACTGGCCCTCCTTTTGCGTCGGCTTCAACCGCAGGTGATCCTCACTCACTGGCCCGGCAGCATCCACCTGGACCACACCAACACCCATCATCTGACCCTGCGCGCCCACTTCATGGCCGCCATCCGCCACTTCGAGCTGGACGACCCGAACCCTGCGCGCGGCTGCCGCATGTACTTCACCGACAACTGGGAGGACCCCACCGACTTCGAGCCCTATATCTACGTCGATATCAGCGACGTCGTGGAGGACTGGGAAAAGGCGTTCAAAGCATTCGCCATCGGCCGCGGTGAAGGGGGCTTTCCCTACTGGGACTGGTATCAGGCGCGCACCCGCATGCACGGCGTCATGCGCGGCGTGCAACACGCCCAGGCGTTCGCCATCGATCCGATGGGCAAATACCAGGTGAAAGAACTGCTATAGAGCGCACTCCCATCGATGCAAACGGGCCTTTCCTCGGCATGGAGGAAAGGCCCGTTTGTTTGTGAATGGAATTCGTCTCTCGCTGCATCCGCGATCATTGCGGCTCGAATTCCACGCCCATTCTAAGGTGGAATTCCGTCAACTGCTCCCCGTATCGGCGCAGCTCTTCTTTTTGCCCGCCGCCGCCTATTCCCTGACGGGCCGCCGCTTCCACCACCAGACTCCAGCGGGGCACCAGCCGGAACCGCGTCCCCAAATTCAACTCCAGCAGGGATCCGTAGCCGGTATTCCCTTCCAGAACTTCCTCCCACTCCCCCTGCAGCGGATCGACGTGGTGCAGGCGGATATCCGCCATGCGCAGCCAGTATCTCCCGAGCATGCCGCCGATGTAGAATACATAGAAGGGATTCGGGTTCTTGTCGTAGGGTAGATCTACTCTGATTCCCACCTTCAAATCGGCGCTCAGATCGGCATCCGCCCGGGCTGCGGCCGGCCGCGTCTGCGCGGAGGGGAAGTTGGTCCAGTAGTAGGTCTGACTATCGAACGCCAAGCGCTCACAGCCGATGCTGGCCCGGAGCCAGACCCGCTCTCCCAGCGAGCGGTACAGGGACGACCCCGCAAAAAAGCCATCGTCGTGAAACCACCCGTGGCCGCGCAGCGTCACCGGCCGTCCAAACTGGATATCGACGCCCCAGCTCCGTTCCCCGATCGCCTCTCCGCACAGCGTTAGAACGGCCAACAGTGCTAGGATCGACCGGTTCGCACCTCTCAATCTATGCGCTCCACCCCCAAGCAATATTCCTCTCCTTAGCGAATCTTCGAATGATGACCCGGATGCGCATCTCCTCGCATCTCTCCGCGATCAGAACAGCGACATCTGCTCCGCATCCTCCCGCTTCCGCGGTGGCTCCAGCCTCTCCTCGATCAGCAGGTCGCCCGGAATCTCCCACGCAAAGGGGGACACTCCCGGCTGTAGTCGCTCGCCATAGCGCAGCCGGCTGCGGGTCCGCAGCAGCACCACCTCCTCCTGCGCCCGGGTCAGCCCCACGTAGAACAGTCGGCGCTCCTCCTGCAGATCCGTCTCCCGCTCCCGGTAGGGAATCAGCCCGTCTTCTACCCCGCAGATAAAGACCACTGGAAACTCCAGCCCCTTGGCCGCGTGCAGCGTCATCAGCGTCACCGCCTCGCCGCGCGCCGTTCCATCCCCGGCTCGTTCGTAGTCCGCCTCCTGCCCCAGCAGCACTGTGTCGAGCAAGTTCTCCAGCGATTCTGCTGTGGCTGCCACCTGAACCAGATGCTCCAGATCTCTGTCCGCCGCGCCGTTTTCCTCCGTCCATTTTTGGAAGAACGCTTCGGGTTTCAGACTGCGGTACTCCGCCACCGCTTTTTCGAGTCTCTCCAGCCCCTCTCCCGCAACAGCCGATAGTCCATCCATGCCCCTCCTGTCGACGATTCTTCCGCGCACTTCATCCCGCACTTCTTTCCCCACCGCGAACATCTCCAACTCCAGAGCGTGCAACAGCCGCAGCCCCTCTTCCGGCCGCAGCGCATATCGGCAGAAGGCCAGGGCCTGGCGCACCGATTCCGCCTCCAGGAATCCCCGCTGTCCGACCAGTCGATAGGGCAGACCCTCTTTCAGGAAGCACTCCTCCAGCACGCTCGCCTGTCGCCCGGTGCGGAAGAGCACGGCGAAATCCCCGAAGCTCCGTCCCCCATCCGCTCCCTGGTCCGCCTGCATCATGTCCGCCCCTCCCACCATGCGTCCGATCTCGCGCACCACGGCGATTCCCTCGGCCGTCTCACCCGGCACCGACAGCAGCCGCACCGGCGGTCCCGCTTCCTGTACCGCCCGCAGCCGCATCTCTTCCCTCCCCGCATTGTGGCCGATCACGCCGGCCGCCGCCCGCACGATATTCCCCCGCGAGCGGTAGTTGGTTTCCAGGTGGAAGAGCCGCACACCGGAAAAATCGCGTCGCAACGCCCCGAAAAAGCGCGGTTCCGCCCCTCGAAATCCGTAGATTGCCTGGTCCGGATCGCCGATTGCGAACAGTCCCCTTCCCCGATCCGCCAGCAGCATCACCAGCCGGTACTGCACCGCGTTGACGTCCTGGAACTCGTCGACTAGCAGGTGCGGGAATCGCCCCCTGACCCGAGCCAAGATCTCCTCCTCCTCCTCCAGAAGGAGAAGCAGATCGAGCAGAATATCGTCGTAGTCGCGCGCCCGGTACGCCGCCAGCCGTTCCTGGTAAGCCCGATACGCCGTCCGTCCCACTTCTTCCAAATCATCCGCGTTCAGACCGGCAGATTTGGCCAGGGAGATCGCCTCCAGCGCCTGCGCCGGCCGCAATGCCAGCCGGTTTTCGCCGAGAACCTCCCCCACTACCCGCCGCGCTTCCAACTCGTCGAGCACCGTCTTCTCCTCCGCCCCGCACTCCCGCAGCAGTTCCAGGGCGATCCGATGGAAGGTCCCGACCCGCAGTCGCTCCAGATCGTCTACGCCCACCAGCAGTTTCTCCAACCGCGCCCGCATCTCCCCGGCCGCTCGATTGGTGAAGGTGACTGCCATTATCTTCCCGGGGTCCACTCCCTGCTCGCGCACCAGATGGGCGATCCGATAGGTCAGGGTTCGCGTTTTGCCGGACCCCGGCCCGGCGATCACCACCACCGGCCCGCTCATCGCCTCCACCGCCTGTCGCTGAACTTCGTCCAGCTCTTCCTTTGGGGCATCTTTTCCCTCGTTCCCCTCTTCTCTCCCGTCGAATGTTCTCTTCCCCTCGGAGAATTCGCGAACCGGCTCCGCCTTGATCACCAGCATTTCGAAGAGCGCCGTCTGCCCTTTCAACTGCTCCCGTTCCGCATCGCTGAACACCCGGATCAGACCGAACTCCCCGTCGTACCCGGGGCTGATCTCCACCTCTCCCGTGCGCATCCGCCGCACTCCCTCGGCCACTAGCGGCTCTCCCAGGCCGGCGATAGTCTCGGGTTCCACCCGGCGCAAAAGGTGCAGCTCCGGCCCCAGCTCCGCCAGCAGCTTGTCGTAGACCGCTGCCACCTTCTTGGTATTCGGTCCGACGCCCAGCACCGAGCCGATGATCTCCTTCAGAGGAATGATGTATTCGAATCCCGGACGCTCCACCGGGTGCACTCCCTCCGGCCGATCCGCCAGCTTCTCCACCCGGTGCAGCACTCCCACCGTCAGCTTGCGCCCGCACTCCGGACAGATTCCCGCCGCCGCCAGCGTCTGCGCCGGTTTCCAGCAGACCTGGCACTTCCGATGTCCGTCGTAGTGGTATTTCCCCTCCTCCGGATAGAACTCCAGCGTGCCGGTGAACCGCGTCGGGTCGCGCTCTTTCAGCGCCTGGTAGACCCCCGGATAGGAGAGCTCCGTGTCGAAGCAGGTCGCCTCGCGGGCCAGCTTTTGCGGCGAGTGCGCATCCGAATTCGAGACGATGGCGAAGTCGTCCAACAACGACAGTCGCCAGTTCATCGGCGGGTCCGACGAGAGTCCGGTCTCCACTGCGAAGATGTAGGGCAGCAGGTCCTCGTAGCACTCCTCCAGGCTGTCGAAACCGGAGCTGGCTCCCAGCACCGCGAAGTGGGGTGTCCAGATGTGCGCCGGAATAAACAGCACCTGCGGACAGGCTTCCAGACAGATCTCCAGCAAATCGCGGCTGTCCAGACCCAGAATCGGTCGTCCGTCCGATGCCAGATTGCCGATCGCCCCCAGGCGTCGGTTCAGTTCCTCCACCGAACCGAAGTCGGGCATGATCACCACGTTGTGGACTTTGCGGGTCTGTCCGTTCTTTTTGTAGATCGAACTGATCTCGACCGAGAGCATGAACCGCACCTCCCGGAAACAGGAGAGCGGCAGCATCTTTTCCACCGGATCGCGCCACTCCGCACCCAGACGGAACAGCCCCTCCTCGGCCGGTTCCAGCTTTTCTCGCAGTTCGGCCAGCCATTCCGGATGGGTGTAATCGCCCGTTCCCACCACGTCGACGCCCTTGAGCGCCGACCACAGGTGTAGATTCTCCGGGTTCAGCTCCCGGCTGGTCGCCCGGGCGTAGCGCGAATGCAGGTGCACGTCGGTGACGAATTCCATCTCTCTCTCCTGGTTGCGAGTGAGTATAGGATATGGAAAGCGCGCCTACAACTCCTCTTTGAATTTATTCGGAATTTGCTGAGAATCTACAGGGCTCTATCGCGGGACAAATATTCAACCAGCCAACGGCAGCTCCTCGGCAAAGGGATGTCGGTAGCAGATTGGGTGCGCACTTGCCTTGGGGACGTGCAGAGGCTATTCTGACGTGCGCGAGATCATCATCAACGACTGCGAACGGATCGAGGTGGAGGTTGTAATTTAAATGATTGTAGAACTTATACAATGATGCCATCAGTGTCGGATTTTGGGCATAGAAAAGCGGCCTTCAGATACGCCCTGTACGGTGCGCTCTTTGGATGCTGTTTTCCGATCATATCCACAGTCGCGGATCTGCACATCCAGCATCTGCCCTGCAATTCCACCACTATCCTGGCCGCTCAGGGGGCGCAACCACTGCACTGGATTATCGACAGCGCGCCTTTTTTTTTAGGCCTGTTCGCCTTTCTGGCGGGCAGACGCCAGGATCAAATTTTCCGGCTGAACGCACTACTCGAAGACAGAGTAGCAGAGCGGACCGCACAGCTCGTGCAGTCCCATGAACAGACGGAAGAGAGGGAAGTGCTGCTCAAGGAAATCCATCACCGGGTCAAGAACAATTTGCAGATTATCTCCAGTCTCCTCGATTTGCAGGCCAGGTACATCGAGGATGCGGAGGTGCTGACCATGTTCAAGGAGAGCCGCAACCGCATCCGGTCGATGGGATTGATCCACGAAAAGCTGTACCAATCCGAAGATCTGGCCTGGATCGACTTCTCCGCCTACGTCCATTCCCTCGTCGATGTTTTAGTAGATTCCTACAGCATGGGTGCGGGAACCGTTACCTTCAATACCCAGATCGAAGTTGAAAATCTGGACATCGACACCGCCCTTCCCTGTGGACTGATCATCAACGAACTGGTCTCCAATGCCCTGAAGCACGCCTTTCCCGATGGCCGCGGGGGAGAGATCCACATTCGCCTGCACGCCAGGGACGATGGCAAGCAGGTTCTGACCGTGCGGAATAACGGCGTGAGCTTCCCAGCTGATTTGGACTTTCGCCGCACCGAATCGCTGGGATTGAAACTGGTGACGAGTTTGGCCAACCAGCTGCGAGCCAGCATCGATCTCGACCGCAGCGACGGCACGGAATTCTCTATTGTCTTCAGCATGCCGACGCAGAGCTGAGCCATACCAAAGGCTGCGGAGAAGTCCTTTGCTCGTGAAATTCTCGGCTATGGCCGAATTGTTGCATTCACAACCCCAAACCACACAGAGGTGCCCGATGAACCCAGGCCCGAAAACCTGCATCCTCCCGACCTTTCTGCTCCTCCTGCTTCCCTTCCAGATCTCGGCCACCAACGTTATCATGGAAGCCCTCGACCTGGAGGTGGACTGATGGCTTATCGCGTTGGCATTTCCGGTCTGCGCCGCGGCGTCTCTCTGGCCCGCGTCTTTCCCCTGCTCCCCGACTGCCAGGTGGTCGCCGGCTGTGATCCCGATGCGGCCGCCCGCAGTTCCTTCGGCTCCGGCTTCGCCGGAGTTGACCTCTTTGCCGACTACGAGGAGATGCTCGCATCCGGTCTCGACATCGTCGTCGTCGCCTCCCCCGTGCCCCGGCACTGCGAACAAACTCTGGCCGGACTGGAAAGTGGCTGTCACGTCCTCCAGGAGGTCTGCCTGGCCCCGACCGTGGATGAGTGCCGCGCCATCTTCGACGGCGTCCAGGCCCATCCACAGCAGAAGTTCATGCTGGCCGAGAACTGCTGCTACTGGGCCCACATCCTCTCCTGGGCCGAACTCTGGCAAAGGGAAGAAATCGGCGATCTGCTCTACGCCGAGGCCGAATACATTCACGACTGCCGCTCGTTGATGTACCGCGACGGCAGTCCCACCTGGCGCGCCACGCTCCCGCCCATCCACTACTGCACTCACAGTCTGGGGCCACTGCTCAAAGTGACCGGGGCCCGTTGCGTCACCGCCTGCGGTCTGGCTACCGCCTCCAAACTCGACCCGGGCCCGGATCGCCAGGACATGGAAGTGGGCATCTTCCAGACCGATACCGGCGCCACTATCAAGATTCTGGCCGGCTTCCGTGTCGTGCGCGAGCCGTCCTTCCATTACTACTCCGTTTACGGCACACGCGGCTGTCTGGAGACCGAGCGGCCCCCGGCTCCCCAGCGGACCAATGCCTTCCTGGAACGGATTCCCCATCTCCAGAACATGATTGAAATCCCCCTGGGGCTCGACGTCCCCCGCGCTCCGGCCGGCGCCGGAGTCGGCGGCCACGGCACCGCCGAGTATTTCATGGTCCGGGACTTCGTCGACGCCATTCGCGACGACGCGACCCCGCCCATCGACATCCACGCCGCCCTGGAGATGTCCCTCCCCGGCCTCTGCGCCCATCAGAGTGCCCTCAGCGGCGGCCGGCCGATCGAGATTCCCAATTGGCGCGCGTGATCTTCCCTTGGTGGGAAACGATTCGCGGCTGATTCCGAAAAGCTCATAGAACGCAAAAAGGGGACGCGGTTCGAACCGCGTCCCCTTTGCGTTTCCGTCGTCCTACGTCAGCAGCTTCAGTTCCCCGCCACTGCCGTCGCTTCCTTCTTTATTATTCTATCGATCTCCTGCGCGTACACGTGATAGTGCCAGCGGCAGATGCCGTGGCTGTACTGGCGATAGCCGATTCGCTTTTCGTGCGCCACCCACTTCTCCTCGGGCCAGTGCGGCAGCCGGTGCATGGTGCAACCCGGTTCCCAGCAGCAGACGACGATATCGCCGTTGGCGAACGCTCGCTCCAATTCCTCTTCGGGAGCGATTTTCAGGGAAGTATTCTCGGCTATTTCAAGAAAATGCATGGGAGTTGGCCTGTCGGAATGGCTAAGATGAAGTCGCTTTACAATCGCTATCTCTGTTAATTCTATCGACAGATCTCCGTTTTTCTTGAGGGGTATTGCCGAACTGCTTCTCTGGCGAATCCCACCATCTTATATCGGCGAATCTCGCCAAAATCCCGCAAAGACAAAAATTGTTTCTTGATAATTTAAGTATAATAAAAACAATATTTTAAATTCCAATACGAGCTATTGGCACGCAACTTGCAAATATCCTGAGTGAAAACAAAAAACATCTTACAGGAGCAGAGATCATGACCGCTATCCAGCACTCCAGAGAGATCGTCACCCAGGCAGTCAAGAAGACCTATCGCATCCTCAAACTTTGGTATCTTTAGGCATCCCCGATAAGGAGCAGAGATCATGGCCGCCATCCAGTATTCCAGAGAGATCATCGCCCAGGCGTTCGAGAAGACCTGCCGCATCCTCAAACTGTGGTACCTATGAGGAGCGCGCTTCGAGAAAAATGCAAAAAGTCCCCGCCACAGTCGCTGTGACGGGGACTTTTTCACTTCATAAACAGGTTTCAGCTTTCGATAAATCTCTACGCCCCGTCCTCATCTTCCAAACGGATGATCTCACCGTCCTCATCTTCCAAACGGATGATCTCATCCCCTCCTTCTGCCACGCCGCCAGTGGCAACCGTCCCGAACTGACGCAGCAGGTCGTCCGGCACCCGATCGGTCACCTTCAACTTGAGTTCCCCGCGTTTGTCCGCGAACGGTCGCGCCAGAAACTTCGGCTTCCCCCCTAGATACACCGTCGCCGGATCAGTAACCCGCGTCGGTAGCCGCACCACGTCTCCCGCCCCCAGATTCTGCGCCTCCTCCAGCGCTACCTTAGTCCGTCCCAGTTCCGCCACCATCTCCACCTCCATCTCCCCCAGCCGCAGCCGGTTGGCCAGGATTCGCTCTTCCGTCTTTCCGACACGCGAGACATATCCCAATCGCTGACGCTTTATTCTATTCGCGCGGTCTTCCTTCTGGTTGCGCACTTCGTCCTGGTCCATCCCGCTGGTGCGCATGTTCGACTGCTGCCCCAGCCGCGGCAGGATCGACTCCAGCGTAAAGAACGGATAGCACAGACTGATCAACCCCGACGCGTTCGTCGAATTCACCTCGAACGCCAGCAGGATGACGATCTCGCTGGCCGCCGTGATCTGCATGAACTCCGGATTCGTCTCCAGCTCGATATCGGTGATTTCCACCGGCAGGATCGGACTCCAGGTCGCCTCCAGATCCTCGATCATCCGCTTGGCGATCCGGTTGATCACCCCGATCTCGATCTGCGTTATCTGTCGCGGTTCCACCCCTTGCGCCGATCCCTTCCCTCCAAAGATCCGATCGACACCGGCGAAGACGATCGGCATGGCCACGTCGATGATGATCTGGCCGTAGGTCGGCCCCACGGTGTATCGGTCAAGAGCCGGGTTCGTCAGCGACATCTGATACGAGCAGGACGGGTTCGACAGGGACATGATGAATTCGGCGTAGGTCGTCTGATCGACGAAGGCGGTGTCGACGTCGACGACCGCGCGCATCGCTCCGGAGAAGGTCGAACTCAGCAGGCGCGCGAAGTTGTCGTGCAGGTTCTCCAGCGTTCTCAGCTGATCCTTGTTTACCCGTGCCGGATGCTTGAAATCGTAGCCGGTGATGATCCGACCGTCGGGAGCGGTGTGGGATACCGGCGCCGCAGTGCTCACCCCTGCCGCCTCCAGTCGTGCATTGATCTCCTCCTGCGTCATCGGCTGGCTCTCTCCCTCCGACGCCGACAGCAGCGTGTCGATCTCCTCCTGCGAGAGGCTGTCTCTGGCCGTCTTGACCATCTTGACCAACGCGGCCGAATTTTCGGTCTTGTAGATCTCGCTCATGCGCGCCCGCCCGGAACTCAGGACCTTTTCGATCTTCACGCCGAGGATGTCCGGCCTAAACGGCTTGATCAGGTAGTCGCTGACCCCGGCCTGCAGCGCCTGCGCCACGTCGCGGTCCGTCGAGTGGGATGTGAGCATGATGATCGGCAGTTCCCCGATCTTCGCATTCCCGCGGATCGCCTCGATCATCTCGATCCCGTTCATCTCGGGCATGTTCCAGTCGGTGCAGACCAGGTGGTATTTCTTCCTCCCGGTCAGGCATTCCAGTCCTTTCCGCCCATTGTCGGCCATCTCCACCATCTCGAATCCCAGCTCTCCCAACCGCTCGACGGTGACCCGCCGCATGCTGGGCGAATCGTCCACCACCAGGACTCTCATCTTCTTCCTGTCCATTGCTCTCCCTACTTCCTCGGAATGCAGTCGATAACCTTCAGCTTGAGCTCATCCCCTTCTCCGGTGAACGGCCGTGCCAGGAACTTCGGCTTGCCTCCTAGATACACCGTCACCGGATCGGCAGTTCGCGTTGGCAATCGCACTACATCACCCGCACTCAGGCTCTGCGCCTCCTCCAGCGCCACCTTCGTCCGTCCCAGCTCTGCCACCATCTCCACGTCCATCCCCCCCAGCCGCAGCCGATTGTCCAGCTTCAGCTGCTCCGCGTTTTCCAGGCTCCGCCGCACGTAAGTCTGCTGCCCCAGCCGCGGCAGGATCGATTCGAGCGTGAAGAACGGATAGCACAGACTCACCAGACCGGACGCGTTCGTCGAGTTCACCTCGAACGCCAGCAGAATGACGATCTCGTTGGCCGCCGTGATCTGCATGAACTCCGGATTCGTCTCCAGCTCGATATCGGTGATCTCCACGCGCAGGATCGGCTCCCAGGTCGCCTCCAGATCTTCGATCACCCGCTTGACGATCCGGTTGATCACCCCGATCTCGATCGGCGTCAGCTGCCTCGCCGTCACTCCATGCGACGATCCCTTGCCGCCGAAGATCCGATCGACGAAGGCGAAGACCACTGGCATGGCGATGTCGATGATCGCCTGGCCGTTGGTCGGTCCCAGGGTGAACTGGTACGAGCAGGACGGGTTCGACAGGGACATGATGAACTCTTTGTAGGTCGTCTGGTCGACGAAGGCGGTGTCGACGTCGACGACGGCTCGCATCGCTCCGGAGAAGGTGGAACTGAGCAGCCGGGCGAAATTGTCGTGCAGATTTTCCAGCGTCCGCAGCTGGTCCTTGTTGACCCGCGCCGGATGCTTGAAGTCGTACGACGTGACGATCCGTTCCTCGGGTGTCTGCTGTGGAGGCGGTTTGGGCGGGAAGAGCTCTTTGAGACTCTCCAGCACGATCTGGCGGAATGTGCCCATGCCCAGAAATTTGACCGCTTCCTGCGCTCGGCTGCCCTGAAAGCCGTGCTCATCCGACCGGCACTTCTCCATCACCCGGGTGGCCAGCGGTGGGATCGTCTCCAGAATTCCCAGCACCACGCCCTCGGAGATCTCCGCGCCCTCGGCTTCCAACAACTTCTTCAGCTGCGGCATTTTTTTGACGGCCGTCTCCATGGCAAAAGTCGCAGCGATCTCATCCTGACTCAGTATATCTGCCATCTCTTTCCTCCTCTCTTAGACGAACTGATCGTCGGAGTCGCCGCGCACGATGGTGATCTTCCCCTGCTCCTCGAACTGGCGCACCTGCTGCACGACGCGCATCTGCACCTCCTCCACCTCGCTCAGGCGCATCGGGCCGAGGATTTCCATCTCCTCGGTCAGCTCTTTCCAGACCTCCTCCGAGACATTCTTCTGGATCCTCTCCATCAGGCTCTTCTCGGCCCCTTTCAGGGCGATCACCAGATCCTTCTTGTCCACCTCGCTCAGCAGCGTCTGGAGTTCGGGATTCCTCAGCTTGGAGATGTCGGCGAAGACGAACATCAGATTGCGCACCGCTTCGGCAACCTGCGGGTCCTGACCGTCCATCTGATCGAGAACGTTTTTCTCGACCGAGGAGCCGGTCAGGTTGAGCACATCGGCGATCACCTTGGGGCCGCCCACATCCTGGTTCCCCCCTATCAGATCGCGCAGCGAAGCTTCCAGGCTCTCCTCGATCTGCTTGATGACGTTGGGGGTGATGTTCTCCATGGTGGCGATGCGGTAGGCAACGTCGGCCTGCATGCGCGCGGGCAGATTGCCCAGGATGCCGGATGCCTGGGCCGGATCCAACTGGGAGAGGATGAGGGCGACGGTCTGCGGGTGTTCGTGGGAGATGAACGGGGCGATCTGGTCGGCCGCCACGTTCTTGAGCATGTAGAAGCCGGAACTGGTCCGGTTGATCGCCCGTTCGATGATCTCGCGTGCCTTGCGGCTGCCCACTGCTTTTTCCAGTGTGGCGCGGGCGAAGTCCATCCCTCCCATCACAATCCACTCGCTCGCCTGCAGATGCTGTTGAAAACTCTCCATCACCCCATCGACCATCTCCTTCGACACCCCTTTTAGGCCGGCAATCGCCTGGGTGATCTCCTCGATCTCGTAGTCGCTGAGGTGTTTCATCAGCTCGGCCGCCACCTCCTGTCCCAGGCCAACGCACAGAACCGCCACCTCCTGGAGCAGCGGCATCCCCTCTCCGTTCTCCTCCATGAGCATGGTGCGCACCATGCGGGCGGCATCTTCGGGACGCTCCCAGACCAGCGCCTGGATGCTGCCCTCCTGGACCGAGTCGGGACGTGCCGGTGTTCCCGCTCCCGCCGAGGTCGTCTGGGCGACCGGCTGCGATGGAGGAACTTCTTTGGTCCCGGAAGCGGTATCCGGCATCTTCTCGGCAGTGGGTCGACGGCGCCTCTCCTGCTCTCGCGTCTTCGCCTTGAGTTGTGACAGCTTCCACCCCTTCCCCTTCCTTCGGGATGGCGGAGGCAAACTGTCCACTTCCTTCTCCGACGGCGGCTTCCAGGTGTCCACCTTCATCTGTTCCGCCATGCGCGCGGTGTGCCCCACGATGCGCGCCTGCTGCTGCTTGTCCTGATCCGTCTTGCTCATCTGTATTCTCCTCTCAGGCATCCATGGCGCAGCGGAAGCCGATGTATTCGCTGGTCTCGTCCTCGCGCACTCCTTCGCGGAAGGCGACCCGCACAGCCGCACGAGTTTCCACGAAGCAACCACTGCGCACCGCCCGCTCCTGGCCACCCTCCGGCCCCCTGGGATCGACATCCGGGCTGATCTCGTAGTAATCCTCGTCGTAGTAGTCGGCGCACCATTCGAACGTGTTTCCCGCCATGTCCCATATCCCGTAGGGGCTGCGACCATCTGGAAACTCGTCGACCGGCGTGGTAGTGCCAATCATATTGTTGCAGTTGCAGCGCTCTCCAGCTACGAACCGATTGCCCCACGGGTAGCAGCGTTCGTCCGTCCCCCGCGCCGCCAACTCCCACTCCGCTTCCGTGGGCAGCCGCTTGCCCGCCCATTCGGCGTACGTCAGGGCATCGCGCCAGGAGACGTTCACCACCGGGTGTTCGTCCATCCCCAGGGCATAGTTTCCCCGACGCCAGTGCGGCGGGGACCGGTATCCGGTCTCCAGCGTGAACTCCCGATATTGCTCGTTGGTCACGGGATATTTGTCGATGTAATACGAGTCGAGATACACCGTGTGTGCGGGTCTTTCGCCCGGCGCCCCTTCTTCGACACTGCTGCCCATGGTGAACGAACTCTCCGGAATGCGCGTCATCTCCCGCTCGTTCCGCGCCCTTACGGAATCAGCGACATTCCCCTCTTCCGGCAACTCTTTGGGCAGTGTCTCCGCGATCGATTCCGATTCCGCCTCCTCTTCCTCTTCTTCCTCCCCTTCCTCTTCCACTGCGGGCACTTCCACCATCCGGGTCAGACGACCGGCCATCTGCTCGCTGACCACCACGATCTCTCCCTCGGCGAACGGCGCTCCGTTCACCTTGATCGAGAACGCCTCGCCCGCCAGTCTCTCCAGCGGGATGACGTCCCCCTTGCGCAGCTGCCGCACCTGCTTCAGCCGCATCTTCTTGCGTCCCAGCTCCGCCACCGCCACCACCTCCATGTCTCCCAGATGGCGCAGATTGGCTCTTTCGTCTACCGCAGCCATATCTCAGTCCTCCTGTTCTTCGCCGATCACCTCGATCAACTTCACCCCGAAGTTCTCGCCCACCGTCACCACCTCTCCCTGGGCGAACAGCTTGCCGTTGAGCCGGATATCGACCGGCTCGCCCACTACCTTGTCCAGTTCCAGCACCGACTGCTGTCCCAGTTCCAGTGCATGGTCCAGCGTCATGCGGCGGCGTCCCAGTTCGATCGACACCTCCACCTCCATGTTCTGCAACTGTTCCAGGTTATCGGCCGGCTCCGGTGGGGCCGCCTGATCGGCAGCAGCCTCTTTCTTTGCCGCGTACTTGGCCATTGGTAATCTCTCCTCGTATGGGTTGGAAAATCCGTATATGGCAATTCAGATTTTCAATCTGAATTGCTCGATAGATCTTTTCAGGGGATAGACTGATTTTCAGGCATTTCGCGAAATTCCCGAGTGCAGCGAAATTCAGCATAATTTCCTGAAGATCTATAGAATAATGTCGTCGCGTCTATCAGGAAGTCCGTCTCAATTGCTCGATCGACGCCTCCCTGGGTCGCGCCGTGAACCGCCGTCCCCGCAGCCGGATATCCTCTTCGCTCTCCTGCTCCTCCGCCCATTCGGTCACAGCCAGTTCGCGCCGCAGCGTCGTTACCTCGCGCCGCAGATCCTGCACCTCGCCGGCCAGCCCCCTGATCATCAACGCCAGGTCGTCCAGGCTGGTGCTCGCCTCCGTCTCCTGGCCCAGCTCTGCCGCGATTCCCTCCCACATCCCCTCCGGTGCCCGCCCGGCCTGCGCCTGGTGGGTCGCCTCCCACGTCGCCTGATGGCTTTCGAGTTCCCCCCGACAGCGCTCGCACTCGTCCAGATGTCCCTCCATTTCCAGGCGCATCTCGCCGGTCAGTTCGTCGTCGATATAAGCCGACAGGTTCCGCTCACACGTCGCACAGTTCATCATTCCTCATTCCTCCAGATCCAATATTCCTCATCCGCATTCGCATCCCACATCAATTCTCCAGATACGGCTTGATCGCGTCCCGCACTCGCTTGCGGGCCCGGTGGATACGCACCTTCACCGCATCCTCCGAGCAGTTGGCGATTTCGCCGATCTCCCGATAGCGCATCCCCAGCTGCGTGCCCATGACGAAGATCAGCCGCTGGCTCTCGGGCAGATCGGCCACCGCTGCCTCCACCCGCTTGACCAGTTCCTTGCGCACCAACTGCTCTTCCGGATTTCCCCCCGACGCCAGCGGCAGCACGTTCTTCTGCTCCAGCTCCTCTACCTGTTGAAAGCGGGGCCGCCGTTTGCGCAGCTCGCTCAGACAGCGATTGGCGGCAATCCGGTAGAGCCAGGTGCCGAACGTCGCCTCCGCGCGGAACGAGCCGATACTTTTGAACGCCCAGATGAAGATCTCCTGGGTCAGATCCTCGGCGTCGTGGTCGTTGCCCGCCATCTGCCGGCACAGTCCGTACACCCGGTCTCTGTACATCTCGAATACCTGACGGAAGGCCCGGCTGTCTCCCTGCTGACAGGCGGCTATCAGCCCGACGTCGGCCTGATTTTCACTCAAAACTCCACCTCGCTCGAAAGGGCGCCCGCGCTCGGGGGGTGGTCGATTGCTTTCCACCCTTTAGACGCGAGCATCCGAAAAAGGTAACGCACCAACGGTCGATTATTTTTTGGACACCCTAGCGCGAACGCGGAAAGAGCGGTTTCCTGTTCTTCAAGTTTTCCAGCCCCAGGCGGAGGTGCTTCTGGTAGACGCTCCCCAGATCGTTCCCGGGCCGGCCGCTCCCGAAGTAGGCGATTTGCGGCATCTCTTTCACGTCTCCGTGGACCAGTTTCCGGGTCCGCGGATCCCGGTAGAGGATGACGGTGTACTCCGGCTGGAGCCAGTTTACGGCCGTCAGCACCCCGCAGAAGTCGATCTGGTCGCCGCGGGCCAGAGCTGTCTGCCCAAAGGCGATGTATCCCGGATGCACCTTCCTGTCCCGGACGTGCGTCCACAGCGAGGCCTTATCCATCGGCAGGGTGATCCGCTTCTTTCGATACATCTCCCGGAAGATCTCGTTCAATTCTCCGTGATCTCCTTCATCCGGCGGGTAGAATCCCCACTCCACTGCCAGCTCCGGCGAGATGCCCGCCTCTTCTGCGACCAGCCGGATCACGTTTCGGAGCTCTACCCGGTTTCCGCCGGGCAGAGCTCGACCATTGCGCGCCAGGCTGTCCAGGTAGGTCAGATAGAGGAGATCCTGGCGCTCATTCCCCACTACTTCTTTGAACTCCTCCATTCTCCCCGGCTCGGTGCCTGTGAACAGATCCACCAGCGATTTATCCCGGCTGTGGAGGACCGCTGCAATCAGGACGATCAGAGCCAGGATCCCTCCCCCTCCCAGGATCAGCAAGGGAACCCAGGGTTTCATCGGCTTTTTCTTTTTCTTCTTTCTCTTCTTCTTTTTTACCGCTTCAGCCATTACACCTCTCCGTTCATTCCGTTCCGAGGGAGAAAAATGCCTTGACACGATCAAGGCCGCCCTCTATTCTTGCAGCTGAAGATAATAAAATTCAATTTCACTTTTTTCCTTTTTATCCCATGCGCCCATCCCTTCATCCCTCGCATCTGCACGGCCTGGATCACCTCCTGTCCGTCCCCAGCTGCGCCGAGCGCGTCGGCATCGAAATCTGCCGCATGACCGGTTACTTCTACGGTGCGACGGGAGAAGTGTGCCTTTTCGGCACTGAGGAGACGCCTCTTTAAATCGCACTAACTGATTTTATACCAGTTATTTAGGTCGCGAGGTCTCCGCCTCGCGACCTTTTTTTGTTTCCGCAAATATAGGAATCGCAATCATGACTGTTCTGGACATCAACAACGTTACCAAGCGCTTCCACGCCGAGCCGGTGCTGGAGCGCATATCCTGCAAAATCAATCGAGGGGAGAAGATCGGCCTTATCGGCGAGAACGGCTGCGGCAAATCGACCCTGCTCAAGATGATCGCCGGTATCGAGGAGATCTCCGCCGGCACCATCACCCGCCCCACCGGCGCCACCGTCGGCTATCTGGCCCAGGAAATGGAGTACGACGAGGAGCGCACCGTATATCAGGAGATCCTCCAGGTTTTCTCTCGCATTCGCGCGCTGGCCGAAGAACTCAGGGGACTCGAACAGATCATGGCCGGATCGCAGGGAGAGGAACGGGAACAGCAGCGCGCCATGGAGCGCTACAGCCATTTGTCCACCGAATTCGAGCAGTTGGGCGGCTACACCTACGAACACCGAATCGACGCCGTGCTCGAGGGGTTGCGCATCGCCGACAAGAAGGAGCGGCGCATCGCCTCTCTGAGCGGCGGCGAGAAGAACGTGGTCGCCCTGGCCCGCATCCTCCTCCAGGAACCGGACATGCTGCTCCTGGACGAGCCGGCCAATCACCTGGACTTCGAGGGGCTGGAATGGCTGGAGGGTTTTCTCAAGAACTACGACCGGACCGTCATCCTGGTCTCTCACAACCGCTATCTCCTCGACCGCATCATCGGCTCCATTCTGGAGATCGAGAACACCCGCATCGCCCGGTACGCCGGCAACTACTCCTGGTATCGCGCCGAGAAGATGAAGAAGTTGCTCGAGCAGCAGGCCGCCTACCAGAGCCAGCAGAAGGAGATTCGCCGCCTGGAGGAGATGATCACCCGCTTCGAGCGCTGGGCTTCGATGACCGACGATCCCCGCCAGGCGCGGCGCGCCAGGAACAAACAGCGGAGCCTCGACCGGATGGACAAAATCGACCGGCCCGATCTCGATGGAAGGCGAATCGATCCGGAGTTCGCCGCTTCCAGCCGGGCCGGCCAGATCGCTCTCCAGGTAAACGGCTATAACAAATCATTCGGCGACCGGGTGATCTTCGCCGCCGCCGACCTCCATCTCTCCTTTGGCGACCGCGTCGGTCTGCTCGGTCCCAACGGCACCGGCAAGTCCACCCTCTTTAAGGAGATCGTCGAGGAGGCGGCCTGGGATCATCCGGTGCTGCGCATCGGCCCGCAGATCCGCATCGGCTACTACGCCCAGGAGCACGAGACGCTCCACCCCGAGCGCACCATCATGCGCGAACTGCTGGAACTCCCCGGCGTCACCAGGGACCGCGCCTTCGGCGTCCTCTCACGCTTCCTCTTCGGCTGGGACGATATGGATCGGATCGTCGGTACGCTGAGCGGCGGCGAGAAGAGCCGCGTGCAGCTGGCCAGACTGATGCTCTCCGACGTCAACTTCCTGCTCCTCGACGAGCCGACCAACCACCTGGACATCTTCTCAAGGGAAAAGGTCGAAGAGGCGCTGGAGGAGTTCGAGGGGAGCATCCTGGTCATCTCCCACGACCGCTACTTTCTCGACCGCATCGTCCACCGCATCGTCGAAGTGGACAACCCGATCCTGAAGGAGTACGCCGGCGACTTCACCTACTTCTGGCGCAAGAAAAAGGAGGCGACCGCGACAGAATCATCCCCTCCGGTGCAAAAGAGGAAACAGCCGGTAGCCGACCGCGAGAAGAAGCGGTCGGTCGACCGCCAGAAGAAGCGGTCGGCCGGCGACAGGAAATCTCCTTCTCTCGCAAAGCCGAAGGATCAAAAGGAGGCCCGCGAAATCGAAATTCGGATCGAGGGGCTCGAAGCGGAAAAACTCCAGCTCGAAGCGGACATGGCCGCTGCCTATCGGGAAAAGGACTACAAGCGCGGCGACAAACTCACCCGCACTCTCCGGCGCCTGGAGACCGATGTCGACCGTCTCTACGAGCAGTGGGAAAAGGCCTCCGGATGAATTTCCGCACAGGTTCCGGAACACACCTGTGATTCTGCTGAATCAGCTCCAAATCGGAACACTCTTATGACGCTGATCCACAAATACTGGAAGACCGCCGCTCTCTCCGCCTCCGGCCACGTCGGCGACAATCCTCTCTTCCTGCTCGACTACCTCCTCCGCCTCCTCCGCGTCGGCGTTCTCCTCGCTCTCTGGCGGATCATTCTGGCCGGTGAGGGAATGGTCTCCGGCATGAGTCTGGACTCCGTCCTCACCTATACCTTGATCGCCGAGGTTTTCCGCCAGCAGCTCAACTGCCGCACCGAGATCCAGAGCGCCCTCTGGTCGGGCCGCATCGGCAACTACTATCTGCGCCCGGTCGGCGTCTTCGGTCAGTTCGCCGCACAGATGTTCGGCGAGTGGCTCTTCAATCTCGCCTTTTTCTCCCTGCCCCTGGTGTTGCTCGCCCCTCTGTTCGGCGTCAATCCCCTGCCCGCTGAACCGCAGGCCGCCGTCCAGTTCCTCCTCAGCCTCGGTCTGGCGATCTCCGTCGGCCTGGCCCTGGAACTGTTCTTCGGCGCCCTGGTCGTGTATCTGGATCACAACGTGTACAACGCCTACCAGCTGCGCGAGGCGTTCGTCACCCTCCTTTCGGGGGCACTCCTGCCGCTCCCTCTGCTTCCCTGGAATCTGGGCGAATTTTTTGCCTACCTCCCCTTCGCCGCCACCGCTTCCGCCCCGCTGCTCCTCTATATCGGCGTCGGCGATCCGGGTCTTCTGCTCCCCCTCCAGGCGTTCTGGTCCGCAGTTCTCTGGCTGCTCGCCTTCTGGTTCTGGCGCCTCAACCGCGAAAGGCTGGTCTGCCATGGTGGCTGAACATCTCCGCAGGCTCCTGCGTCTGTGGCGCGTGTACGCCTATCTCGATTTCATGTGGATGACCCGCGACCTGCGCTTCTTCCTCCACTGCTTCTTCTCCGACGCCATCCTCAACCTGGCCGCCGTCACCGGCACCTTTTTGTTGGCCGAGCGGTTTTCAGGCATCGGCATCTGGAGCCGGGACCAGGTGATCTTCCTGCTAGGCTACGGCATGGCGGTCGGCGGTCTGCTCGACACCTTCTTCAGCTTCAACGTGCTGCATATCAGCCGCCGCCTCGGTCGCGGCCAATTCGACCACACCCTGATCCAGCCGCAGCCGGTCTGGATGGCGCTGCTCACCGAGGGATTCATGCCATTTTCCGGCTCGGCCGTGCTGCTGCCCGCCTTCGGCATTCTCGCCTGGTCTGCCCGCGCCCTGACCCTGTCGATTTCCGCGGGCTGGCTGGCGCTGTTTTCCATCCACCTCCTGGCATCGGCCGCCGTCATTCTCTCCTTTTCCTTCCTGTGGGGCAGCCTGGCGTTTTGGGCGCCGCGCGCCGCCGAGGAGATCAGCAGCTCTGCCGTCCGTCTGATGTCCAGCTTGCGTCCCTTTCCTCTCGACGGAGCCGGCCCACTGCTCCTGTCCGGTCTGCTCACTTTTCTACCGGTAGGCTTCGCCGCCTGGTACCCCTGTCGCATCCTGCTGGGACTCGACCCGGTAGGCTGGCACGCCGTTGTCACGCCGCTGTTCGCCCTTCTTCTGGCCACTGTCAGTCTGTTCATCTTCAAAAGAGGAAGAAAGCACTATGAGCGCGTTGGATCGCAGCGCTACCTCGACTTCGGACATCGCAGTTGAGCTACGCGGAATCTCCAAGAGCTTCCGCCAGAAGCAGCGTTCGGAAAAGCTCCGGGACGCCTTCCGCAACCTGCTGCGCCCCCGCATCCGCCTGGTCCAGGCTCTGCACCAGGTCGATCTGACTATCCGTCGTGGGGAGATCGTCGCCTACGCCGGTCCCAACGGCGCCGGCAAGTCCACCACTGTCAAGCTCCTCTCCGGCATCCTGGCTCCCGACAGGGGCCATATGCGCGTCCTCGATCTGGACCCCATAGCCGATCGCCGGCGCTACGTCGGCCGCATCGGCGTCGTCTTCGGTCAGCGCACCGAGCTGTGGTGGGACCACCCCGTGGCGGCCAGCTTCGAGTGGAAGCGGGTCGTTTGGGACGTGGATCGAGCGCGCTACGAGCGCATGCTCGGTACCGTCAAGGAACTTCTCGGTCTGGACGATTTTTTCCAGTCCCTCACCCGCGAGCTCAGCCTGGGGCAGCGGATGCGCGCCGACCTGGGTCTGGCCCTGATCCACGAGCCGGAGATCCTCTTCCTGGACGAGCCGACCATCGGCGTCGACGTGCTCGCCAAGCGCAACATCCTCGGCTTCATCAAAGACCTCAACCGGGAGCGCCAGGTCACCGTCATGTTGACCAGTCACGACATGGACGAACTGGAACAGCTGGCCGGTCGCATCGTGCTCATCGACCGGGGCCAGATCGCCTTCGACGGAGACTTCGACGCGCTGCGCCGCCAGTTTTCCAACCGCCGCAGGTTGCTCCTGCAAACCCGCGAATCCACTCCTCCGCCACTGCGCGACGCCGAGTTGCTCCACAGCGAATCCGGCTGCCACGAATATCTCTTCGACGCCGCCCGCACCGAAATCGCCACCCTCCTCTCCCAGGCGACCGCCACCAGCCGGGTACTCGATGTCGAGACCCATCGCCTCTCCTTCGACGAAGTCGTCGCCGATATCTACGCGCACTGGCAGGCGCGGGGTGAGGAGGAGGTATCCTGAAGCGGGGAAGACTTTTTTCGCCATACGTTTATATTCTCTAGCTCCACAGGTCCTCGGATTCGAATACCGATGCGCCTTGCATCACTGCCGACATCGAGAGGGCCATTTGCCGGCGATGACGACCCTATCCATTTAACGCACTGGCCATTCCTTCAGCCCTGCAGAGGCACCATGAGCGACACGCCCCCAACATCCTCACAGCAAGAGATGGATGATCGGCGCCAACAGCTGACCCCTTTCATCGACCTGTTGGCCCTTCTGCCCATTCCGACCACCCTGATCGACAGCGAGGGCATCATTTGGGATGTCAATCAGGCCTTTCTGGACTACGCCCGGCGCTACTTTCACGAGGTGCACCGGGAAGGGCGCGTCGGTCGCCACGTTGCCGACTTCTGCACCCAACCCGGTGTCAGGGAGCGGCTGATCCAGTTTCTCGACGAACTGCGCTCCACCGGAGAGCCGACTCGCGCGGTCATGCAGGTGTTCGACCATGGATTTCGCGAGGAGATATTCGGCATCCCGCTCAAACGGGGCGACGGCCGGATCATCGGCGCCGCTCTCCTGCGCGAGGACGTGCTCGCGGCGATGCTCCAGGAGCGCATGCGCGCGGTTATTACCTCTATTCGGGGGGAAGTTTTCAAGATGGCGCGCAGCCAGGATATCGAGCAGGTGCTGGCAGCCATCCACAAAGGGCTGGGCGAACTGGGCGTCTCCTTCCATGCCTGCGGCATGAGTATCATCGACGCCGATATCGACCCACCCCAGATGCGCTGCTGCAACATCACGCACGACGGTCGCTGGATGGAGGCGACCACTCAGCCGGAATCGGTCGCCGCCCTGCTGCACTTCTGGCGGGGGAAGGAAACGGTCTATCGACGGGATCTGCACAGCGAGGACAATTTTGGCGAGGATGAAATTCTCCACGACGCCTTTTCCAAACCCATCCGCTCGATCGTAGACGTTCCGTTTTCTCACGGTACTCTAGCTGTCAATAGCACCGAACCGGATGCTTTTTCCGATGCCGACATCGAGATTCTGGAAGGGATGGCCGAGGTCCTCTCGGCCGGTTTCGTACGCCTCGACGATTTTCAGAAACTGGAGCAGCGCACTCGGGAACTTGAGCTGGAGATCGCCGAGCGGCAGCGGCGCGAGATTCATCATCAGGCCCGGACCAGAGTGCGTGACGCCGTGTGGCAAATGCAGAGCGTCGACGAGATCATCCAGCTCCTCGACGCCCTCAAGGCCGCCCTGGAAATCGCCGGCATCTCCTACCTATCCTGCAGCATAAACATCGTCGATGTCTCGAGCGACGACCCTTCGGTGCGTTTCTACAACCTAGGCGAAGATGAATGGCAGGAGGATGAATCGGGTGGCAGTCGGGATACCATCCTGAAGATCTGGCGCGGCGGTCAGATCTTCTACCGCCGCGACCTGAAAATGGAGGACCCGTACCGCGAAAGAGATATTTTTGACGAACTCTACGACTCCGGGGTGCGCTCGCTGATCGACATCCCGTTTTCCCAGGGTACCCTGGCCATCAACAGCGCCGAACCGGATGCCTTCTCCGCCGCCGATATCGAATTTCTGCAGGAGCTGGCCAGCGTCCTCGAAGAGGGGGTGCGCCGCCTCGATGACATCCGCAGGCTACAGGATCAGGAGCGGCAGCTTTTGCAGAGCCAGAAGATGGAAGTGGTCGGCCGCCTGGCCGGCGGCGTCGCCCACGACTTCAACAACATGCTCACCGCCATTCTCGGAGCCAGTGAACAGCTGCTCCAGGACTGCACCCCCGAAGATCGGCCGGAGCTCGAACTGGTCCTCAATGCCGGACAAAAAGCGGCATATCTGACCCATCAGCTGCTGGCCTTCAGCCGCCAGCAGGTGCTGCGCCCCAAGCTTTTGGATCTCAACGAGATAATCGGCAATCAGGCGAAAATGGTCCGCCGTTTGATCGGCGAGGATATCCAGCTCACGACGCCCTCGGACCCACAGCTCAGCAAGGTCGAGGTAGATCCGGGTCAGATAGAACAGGTCGTCCTCAACCTGATAGTCAACGCCCGGGACGCCATGCCCCGGGGAGGACGCCTGACTGTTTCCACCCGCAATCTCGACCTGGACCATTCCCACGACAGTGTTCCGCCCGGATCCTATGTGCTGCTCTCGGTGACCGATACCGGAGAGGGCATGGATCGCGACACCCGAGAGCGCATCTTCGAGCCGTTCTTCACCACCAAGGATACGGGCAAGGGCACGGGGCTGGGTCTGTCCACCGTGTACGGCATCATCGCTCAGAGCGGTGGCCACATAACTGTGCGCAGCGTCCCGGGACAGGGCTCCACCTTCGATATCTATCTTCCCCAGGCCGGCATCGACTCGTCCGAAGAGCAGGAACAGAAGAGCTCGCATCTTCCCCGGGGTACGGAGACCATCCTCGTGGTCGAGGACGACGCTCTGGTGCGCCGCGTGGCCAGGCGCATCCTGACCAGCGCCGGCTACACTGTAATCGAAGCTCCCGACGGCCACCAGGCGCTCCAGATTGCCGCCGGTCACTCCGGCGAGATACACCTTCTACTGACCGACGTGATCATGCCCGGAATGAACGGCAAAGAACTGGCCGAACGGATGACTTCCAAAACGTCCGGAATGAAGGTCATCTTCATGTCCGGCTACGTCGACAACCTGGTCGTCCACCAGGAGATCGTAGAACCGGGCATCGACTTCCTGCAAAAACCGTTCGAGGTTAAGGATCTGCTCCACAAGGTGCGCGAATCCCTGGATGAGTGACCGCAACGCCATGCGGCTCTCGACAATCGGGATCTGCTGCAGAAGTAGCATCCCCCAAGCCGAGGAACTCCGATCGACATGAACGACCAACTCGCCCAGGTGCTCGAATTCCACCGCACCTTCTCCTGCCACATCGAGGAACTCCCGACCGCCGCGATTCCACCAGAGATCGTCGATGTCCGCGCCCGCCTTTTCGAAGAGGAACTGGGCGAATACCGCCAGGCTGCCCAACAGGGAGACATCGTCGGTATTGCCGATGCCCTTTCCGACATGCTCTACGTCCTCCTGGGCACCTACGTCGCCCACGGCCTTCGGGACCTCGCTGAAGAACTGTTTGTCGAAGTGCACCGTAGCAACATGAGCAAGCTCGGTCCGGACGGAAAACCTCTGCTGCGCGCCGATGGCAAGATCCTGAAGCCCGAGAACTACCAGAGCCCGGATCTGGCGTCGATCATCGACTCCTGACGCCGGATCCGGACTCTGCCGATTCTTCTCCTGTTAGATGTTCAAACCGATTTGACTTCCAGGTCTCCCGTCATCTCGCGATTCATCCCGGCTGTCCGCATCAACCGTCCCCGAGTCCTGCCTTCAGCCAGGAAAGAATATCGTCCCTACTCTCCGCCAGTCCCTTGAATGCCAGCATCTCCGGGTTCATCGACTCGATCGCCGCGCACAGCGGTTCGCATAGTTCCGCTTCCCGCCGGATTTCCTCGCAGTCGCGAAAGGAAGTGCGCAGTGCGAACAGGGCCGCATCGTGCTCCGGGAAGCCCCACAGCACTTCCCGCTCGACGCGCAAAAAGAGCCGGGGGTCGGCCGGATCGAAATGTTTCTCCTGCCACGAATCGACATCCACTCCGGGCGGCACTTCCGGATGGTGGTTCAGACGCCTGTCCGTGCTCAGGCTCCACACGAAACGGGCCAACCCCTGGGCCTCGACCATCACGTTCACCATCCCCGATCGCCGAATCCTGTTCATTCCCGGCACGTGCGCGTGCATGGTGACGAAGTCCATACCGATTTTCCCCTCGGCCGTCCAGGTGTGCGGGCAGCAGAGGTGGATGGCGCAGACCCAGTCCTTGTCGTCCACCCGGCAAACCACCGATAGATCCTCCTGCACCTGCATGGCCAGCGCGTCAAGCGGGTCGGCATAGAGCGGCGCTCCCACTTCCCCATGCACCCGACGCATAGCTGAATCGAAGCGCAGCACTTCTCCACTCGGTCCGCAGCGCAGCGTCATTTCTCCATCTCCCTCCTCCAGGGAGAATTTCTCCGGATGCTCCTCGACCAGCCGCCCGGCGATAAAGCGCGCCACCGTCGCCATCAACTCCGGATCGCAATCGCGGACCTGGTAGTATTTACCCAGCTTTTCGGCCCGGGCTAGCTCCTTGACCCGTCGGTACTCCCCAAACCCCGAATCCAGCTGGAATATCTGTCCATCCTGCTCGCCGTTCCCCAGGTTTGTGCTCAGGGGGGCCAGCCCCGCCTTCATCTCATAGCGACCGCTGGCCGGTGGAAAGTAGGCCGCCGCGTCGGCGGCCATGGAGATCTCCTGCAATACTTCCATCGCGACTACTCCTCTCTCTTTTGTAGTTGCCACAGATCATCCGAACTCAGTTCGAATCGCTCCACGATCCCCTCGTACTGTTCCGCCCATTGGGTCAGCGATCCCAGAGCGTGCGCGTCGCTGCCCAACGCCACCTTCCCTCCCACCTCCAGCCAGATCTGGAAAAACTCCGCCAGCCGTCCGGCCCGCAGGGGATTGTAGCAAAATTTCGGCTGAATTTCAAAACCGATTTCCCTTTCCTTAGCACACGCGAAAAGGTCGCGCAAGCGCTCCTTGTCGCAAGCCTCGTACAGCTCATTGGGCGAATGCTCCAATCCCGTCCCCGCGAACGGATGCGCCACCACCTCGGCGTATGGCCAGTCCAGAATCGTCTCGATCTGATCCAGTTCGTGGCCGGCTACTTCGGCCGGACTCCCCCCCGGCATCACAATCCAGCCCAAATGATAGTGATTCGGTGCGACGATAGCGCACTCGCAAATTTCGACAAATGCCGTCGGCGCAATAATCCGCCCCGGTTCCGCCACCTCGAACTCCACTCCAACCACGATCTCCACTTTCGTCTCCAACTCGTCCCGCCACCGCTGGTATTCCCGCAGTCTGTTCAGATGATGCGGATAATCCGTCACTCCGGGAGCGTGCACGTGATCGGTCAACACCACCGTGTGAAACCCCAACTCCTCCGCAGTCTCCACCACCCCGGCAAACGTGGCATCCGCCCTCCCGCACAGCGACAGATCCGTATGCGTATGCGTCGACATCAGAGGCACCGACCGCTCTTTACTCTCCATCGATTTTTCTACCATCCTCCCTCCAGGATTCCGCAGCTATCTTTCTCATCCAATTCGCCTCTGGCTCGGCAACCTCACAGCATTGACCCGATCAAACCTCTCTTCTATACTCTCTACGACATAGAAAAAAACAGAGGAGCCCCTAACATGATCAGAGAAACCGAAACCCTGCCGACCTGGGACCTGGCCGACCTGTATTCCGGCGTCGACGACCCCAAGCTGGACGCCGATATGGAAATCAGCAAGCAGCAGGCCGTCAATTTTGAGCAGCAGTACAAAGGCAGCATTGCCGTCGAAAGTCTGACTGCCACCCACCTGCGCGCCGCCCTGGACGCGTACGAGGCTCTGCTGTGCGCCGAGTACAAACCCCAGGCCTTCGCCATGCTCCACTTCTCCACCAACACCCAGGACCCCCAGCGCGGTGCCCTATTGCAGAAGACGCGGGAATTCGGCAGCACCGCGGCCACTCATCTGGTCTTCTTCGACCTGGAGATCGGCCAGATCCCCCAGTCGACCTACGACGGTATCGCCGGCGATGACCAGTTGACTCCCTATCGCCACTACCTGGATCAGCAGCGCGAATTGGCCGCCCATAATCTCACCGAGAGCGAGGAGAAGATCCTGGTCGAGACCGCCAATTCCCGTGGCCAGGCGTTTGCACGGTTGTTCACCGAAATCCACGGTCGCACTCGGTACAGCCTGGAGCGCGACGGCCAGACTCGAGAACTCAGCCAGGAACAGCTCCTCTCCCTGTTCCACGATCCCGACCGAGATACCCGCAGGGCCGCCGCCGCATCCCTCAGCGCCGGACTCGAGAAAAACGCCCATGCCTGCACTTTTATCTACAACACTCTGCTGCACGAAAAAGAAGTCCTCGACCGCCTGCGCGCCTATCCGATCCCCGAGGCCAGTCGCCACCTGAGCAACGAACTGACCGCAGACATCGTCGACAGTGTCGCCGATGTCTGCGTTGCCAACTACCCGACCGTGGCCGCCTACTACCATCTCAAGCGCGAGCTGCTGGAGCTGGACGAACTGACCCACTACGACCGATATGCGCCGATCGCCGGCGAGCAGGATCCGATCCCCTTCTCGCAGGCGCAAAAGATTGTGCTGGATTCGTTTGCCGCCTTCTCCCCCCGCCTGGTCGAAATCGCCGAGCCGTTTTTCACCAAGCGCTGGATCGACGCAGAGCTGGTCGATGGCAAGCGGGGTGGTGCCTTCTGTGCCGGGATCACCCCCGACCTGCACCCGTACGTGTTCCTCAACTACACCGGCCAGCCGCGCGATGTCATGACGCTGGCCCACGAACTGGGCCACGGGATCCACGACGTCTTCGCCAGCGACAACCACCTTCTCGACTACCACCCGGTTCTGCCGATGGCCGAAACGGCCAGCACTTTTGGTGAGATGCTCGTCTTCGACCGGCTGCAGCAGACTCTCTCCTCGCAGGAGGAGCGCCTGGCCCTGGTGTGCAGCAAGATTGAGGACAGCTTCGCCACTGTTTTTCGCCAGATCGCCATGTACCGCTTTGAGCAGCGGGCTCACCTGGCTCGCCGCGAGCAGGGGGAACTCCCCACCGAAAAATTCAACGAGCTGTGGCAGAGCTGCATGCAGGAGATGTTCGGCGATGCTCTGACCCTGGGGGAGGAACACGCCAACTGGTGGCTCTATATCCCCCACATCATCAATACCCCCTTTTACGTGTACGCCTATGCCATCGGCGAACTGCTCGTCCTCTCGCTCTACGCCCGCTACCAGGAGGAGGGGGAACCATTTGTCGCCCGCTACTTCGACCTGCTGGCCGGCGGCAGCTCCCGGTCTCCGGCCGAACTCGTCTCGGCCATGGGCTTTGATCTGGCTGACCGCGCCTTCTGGCAGGGGGGCTGCGACCTGATTCGACAGCGGGTCGATCTGGCCCGGGAACTGGCGAAGTAGTATCCGTTTGCTTCGCTAAAAATCGGGCTCGAAATTCCCCACACGCGTCCTGACAAAACTTTACTGCGAACGCCCAGGTCCCGCCGACCGGGGCGTTCGCGTTCTCACCGCTCCTCTTCGGCCTGGCTCTTTTTCTTTATCTCTTCCAACTCCTCCCTGACCTTCTGGCTCTCCTCCTTGAGTTGGAGCACTTCCTCGCGCAGCGCACCCAGTTCCACCGGCAGCTTGCGGGCGTCGCGTAGCTTTGCGAGGGCTCCCTCGGCCGCCCGTTCCAGGCGATTCTTCCTCCCCCCCCTGCCGACGAAACTCTCTACCAGCGGTATCGCCGCCGGGTCTCTCAAAACGCCGAGAGCGTCGATCGCCCGCCGCTGGATCTCTCTCTTCGGATGGTTGGCATAAGCGGATAGAAACAGCCGCATCCCTTTCTTTTCATCCCGATGGCGCGCGATGTAAGCCAGCGCCTCCAGCCCCTCGCCGAAGCGGCGCGAGGTATATGCTTCCTCCCGGCTTGCGAGGGACTTCTTGAGCGGTTCGACGTATTTGGGGGCATCCAGCGCGCGAATCGCTCCGACCGCCGCTCCGGCCAGCCGATTGCGGTACGACTCGGAGCGCAGATAGTTCAACAACAGCTTGCGCGTCTCTTTCCCCGGATATTTCCCCAGGCCGCGAATCGCCTCTTCCAGCACTGCCGGATTCTTCTCCTCGGCAATGGTCTCGCGAAGCAGAGCCGCGCTTTCCTCGCGATAGAAACCGGCGATATCGCGCACCACCTGGCGCCGCACCCGCGCATCCGACTGTTCTCGCGCCGCACCCAGGGCTGCGAACGCCGCCGGGGTGTGGATTTCCCGCAGTGCGCCGGACGCCTCGATCCGCACCCCGTAGAACGGATCTCCGTTCAGCGCTGCCGCCAGCGCCTCCACTGTCTTCCCATCCTCCTTTTCCCGCAGCGCCTCCACCGCCCGCAGCCGGCCGATTACGTCGCTCTCGGCCAGCTGTGCGCAGAGCATTTCCTTTGGCTTGTCGAACGTCACCTCGGCCAGCAGCCCGTATTCCGGATCGAAGCGAACTACCTGCGGCTGCTCTTCCAGCGGAAAGTAGAAATCGTGCCGCTTTCCGGTTATCGCCATCTCCCGATCCACCGGTCCATCTTCCATCTGAAACCGGACCCCGGTCGAAAACCGGAACAGCAGAACCTGGTCGTCCGCTTCCTGCACCTGCTCCACGCTCACCTTTGCCAGCTTTTCCACTTCGTTCCAGCTGTATTCGACCTCGAGCTTCGGCAGACCGCCGTGATACACCCACTGGTCGAAGAATTGATCGAAGGAGCGCCCTGACAACTCCTCGATCACCCGGTTCAGATCCTCGGTAACCACGCTCCGCAGCGCATTCCTCTCCAGATAGGTGCGGATGCATTTCCGATACAGCTCGTCTCCCAACTGGGCGCGCAGCATGTGCAGCACCCAGGCACCCTTCTCATAGGCCCGGCGGTCGAACTGGTTTTCCGGGTCCTCGTATTCTCGGAAGGCGATCGGCCGCCGATCACCCGTGCCGATCACCGTTCTCGCATCCCTGTACATGACGTAGAGCAAGCCGTCGTGGCCGCTGCGATGTCCTTCATACAGGTTTTCGTAGTACGTGGCGAACCCCTCGTTTAGCCACAGGTGGGTCCAGTCCTTGCAGGTCGCGTAATCCCCGAACCACTGGTGCGCCAGCTCGTGGGCGATGAGCCACTCGCTGGTATCCACGTTCTCGGTCTCATCGACGTGAAGCGCCCAGTCGGCCAGCACTGTCAGCGTCGTATTCTCCATCCCCCCCCAGGTGAAGTCGTCTACCACCACCTGGTTGTACTGGTCCCAGGGATAGGGCACGCCGATCTCCCGCTCGAAGAACGCCATGATATCCGCCGTCGGCGCAAAGGCGTTGCCCGCCCACTCGATCTGCGAGGCGGGCGTGTAGAATCCCAGGGGAATTTCTCCGTGTTGATCCTCGATTTTCGCGAACTTCCCGGCCATCAACGCCACCAGGTAGTTGACGTGCGGTTTGTCCTGCAGCCAGCGCACCGATTTGAGTCCCGTCTGCGGATCGATCTCCTCTCCCATTTTTCTTCCATTGGAGAGCACTACCATATCCTCAGGCACCCGGCAGATCATTTCGGTGGTAAACCGTTCGTTCGGATAGTCGAAGCTCGGGTACCAGTGGCGCGCCTCATGGCTTTCCCCTTGCGTCCACAAATGGGTATCCTCTGGTTTGTACCCCATCTCCGGCGTGCGGAAGTACAGCCCCTTTTCCGGTTCGGCCGCGTGCACAATGGTCACCCAGTGCTCCTCTCCCGGCGGCAGTTCTTCCACAAAGGTCACCACCAGCTCCTCTGCCGTCACCCGATAGCCGGCGATCGGCACACTCCCCTCCACCGACGCAATTTCCAGGTCGATGGCGTGCAGCCGCAGCTCCCGCAGCGGTCGGGCGATAGGAGAGAAGCGGAGCGTTGTCTCGCCGGCCACACGCTTTGCCCGGAAGTCCGGGGTTACGTCCAGCTTCATGTGCAGCACGTCGATCAGTCGATCCGGCGCGAATTGCCTCACCTTTGCAATTTCCTCCCCCTCATGCGCGAAAAATGACCGCCGGCAGCCCAGCTCGACCTCGGCTTCCACCTTCGGTGCGAAACAAAAAAAGGCAAAGATGCAGAGCGCTATTTTCGACCAGATGAGCATCACCCTTTCTCCTGCTTTTGAAATCTCTTTCGGTATATCCGATTCAATCAGATCGCGAATTCAGCGAATCAGCGCCAGCTTGCGGGTGGCGGTGAAGAGTCGTTCCCCCAGCTGCGCCGTCATCCGGCAGATGTAGATCCCGCTGCCCACTTCCCTGCCGTCCACATCCCTGCCATCCCACCTCACTTCGTATTCCCCCGCTGTCCGCATCTCCTGCACCAGGCGACGCACCTCCCGCCCCAGGATATCGTAGACCACCATTCGCACCGCAGCCGTCTCGGGAAGCCGATAGCGCACAGTGGTCGATGGGTTAAACGGGTTCGGAAAATTCTGCGCCAGCGATGCGCTCTCGGGCAGTCTCTTTCCTTCGGCTACTGCCGTAATCGGTTCGTCCAGCCGAAGATCCCAGCGGCGATCTGCTGCCACTTCTTCCACGCCAGGGTCGTAGACCGCATAAAAACCCCGGGCCAGATCCAGCAGCCCGACGCGCGCCCGGTAGCGGCCCGGCGGCAGCTCCAGATCGTACCCTCCACTCCAACCGGTCGTCTGCGCGATGATCCCTTGCTCTCCGTCGTAGAACTGCAAAATCGGCACTCCGCTCGACAGGTTCGGCGGCAAAGAGATCTTCCCGTAGACCTGATACACCTGTCCGACTACCGGCAGCGCCAGATCCAGGTCCCGCTCTCCCATCAGCTCCACTCCCTTCTCGACCATTCCAATCCCGCTGCCCCAGTAGGGCAGCACCACTGCCGCATACTTCCCCGGAGCCGCGGGCAGCCGAAAGGAGCCGTCCATCTGATTGATAGCCGCCGCGGCAAAACCACCGCCGCTGTGGTAGATAAAGGGAGGAGAATCCCGATCCGGATTCGGCCACACCAATTCCTGCGGATCGCGGGTCAATACGACCAGCTGTTCCGCCTCCGGAAACCCGTTGGCGTCGATCACCTTTCCGCTCAGGATAGCCTCGTCCGGCAAGCGGAATTCGAGATCGGCCATCGCCGGTACATCCTCCGTTCCGAGATGCCAGAACGACTTCCGCTCCCGACAGCCGACGAATTCGTATCGTCCCGGCTTCAAAAAGATAGTGAACGATCCGTCTTCTTCCGTCCGGGCGTATCCCGCCACTTGCGCCTGCCCAGAGACTGCCAGCACGTCGATGCCGCCCGCTCCCTCTTCCCCACTGAAAAGCCATCCCCTGACGCGCACCCCCTCCTGCACCGAAAAGTCGAACTCTCTATCTTCCGCCACCGCGACCGAGCCCAGCACCTGGGTCGGGCTCCTCCCCGGGTTCAGCGAAAAAAAGGTGACCTGGTATTTCCCCGGCGCCAGCCAGGCCCGGTACGTGCCATCCGCCTCGATCGGATTGGAAGAGAAGAAGTCCCCGGTGCGAGAGAAGAACATCAGCATGCCGTCCAGGAACGGTTTCACCGACTCATCCGTCACCGCTCCTGAGATGACGTATCCCTTTTCTAGCGTTACCTGAACGTTCGCAGCGGCCGCCACCGCCAGGGGATAGATGGTGGTGTACAGATAGGGATCGAACGGCGGAAAGATATCGATCCGGTACACCCCCGGCAGCAGGTACATGGCTGCCCTCCCCTGCTCGTCCGTCAGCGTCCGTTCATAGCTTTCCCGATTCCAGGCGGCGATCTCCGTTGGCGGGGCCGCTCTGCCGTCTTCATCCAGCACCCGCACCCAGACCTCGACCGCACGCTTCAGGACTAGCTCGACCGCATCTTCTCCTTTCTCAACCCAGGTCTCGAAACGCTGCAGGGGAAAACTCTCCTTCAAGCCCCACCCCTTCCGCTCCGCCCTCAGTCGATTCCAACCGAGCGGCAGCATCAGCGTGAAAGTTCCATCCTCCCCCGTGGTCACTTCCCCCGTGCTCCCCCCGTCCCACACCCCCTGCATCGCCACTCCGGACAGCGACACTCCCTCGGGATCGCGCACTACTCCGGACACCGGGAAAATCCGCCGCAGAACCACATCCAGGCGCGTATCGGCGACCAGTCGCAGCGAGAGATATCGGCGGCCGAAATCGCTCTCTGAGGGGGGGAAGATGTTGACCCCGTAGCTCTGCGCGCGCAAATGCAGTTCGTACATCCCATCCGCTCCTGTCTCCACCCGCTTCACCCCCGCCAACACCGTTACCCCACTCAACGGTTTCCCCTCTTCGTCGGTGATCCTGCCCGTCAGCGCGTGCGTGGCAGCTCCTTCAATCCTGACCGCCCTGCTTTCGACCAGTTCTCCGTCCGCGTGCACCTCCAGGGTGAGAAAGAGGGCGACGGCCTCTCCCAGCGCCCCTTTTAGCCGAATTCGCAGGGGACCCTCCGGCGTCAGTCCCGAAAAGCGCCCCGCCCACATCTCTCCGAAGTGGACCTCCTCCTGGATCACCTCCAGCAGCGTCTCTTTGGTGACCAGCCGCACGTGCACATCCCTGGCCACCATCCCGCCCCTGTTGGCCAGCCGCACCCAGATTGCGGCCTCCTCTCCGGCGTTGAGCAGTCCGTCCCGATCCCCGTCCCGCACCTCGATCTCGTCTACTTCGATCAGCGGCGGCGCGGTTTGCACCTGGGCTATCGCCAGTTCCCCGTCGATCTGGATCTCCTCGATGCGCACGCTGTGGCGGCCGGATTCGGTGAAGGAAGCCGGGTTCGTCTCCGCTGTGAACGCCCGGTACTGCATCCCGTCGAACGGGTCGGTGCCGTCCCCCAGATTCCCCGCGTGGAGGCGCGTGTACTCCGCGTCGTGCGCCCAGAAGTCCAGATTGTCTCCCCCCTCTTCGGCATCCGCTCTCTCTCCCAGAGGATATCCGGCGTCCAGCCAGCGCCCGTCCGCACACTCCAGATCGACCCCCCGGAGATCGGCGTGCCAGATCAGCAGTCCCTCTCCGGGGAGGTGTCGGTCGTAGTAGCTGCTCGATCGTCGCCGGTGCTCCAGCAGGAACGACTCGTCCGGTCCCAGCGGAATCCGGTAGATCTCCCCCTCTCGCCCCACCTCCCGCAGCCGCATTTCCTCCCGCTCACGACCGATCTCCACCAATCTGCCCCACCCCAATTGCATGCGGCTCCAGGCGCACAGGCTGTTCGGCCCATCGTTTCCATTCCACCCCAGCGCCCCCCAGCCCATCAGTCCCCAACGCCCGATGCCGGCCGAATCCTTCTCCGGACCCGCCCCCTTCTGCAGCAGATATGTCGTGTTGTAGAGATCCGGCAATCCGAGAACATGCCCGTATTCGTGGCACATCGACCCGACTGCCTCGACGAAATTGCGCGCCCGCTGCACCGTCCCCATCCGCGGCCCGATGCGAATGCGGCGCCCGATCGCATCCCGGTCATCGCTGACGAAGTCCCGTTCCAGCCCCAGGCCCGCGACCCCGGTGGCGTTCCCCCGGAGGAAGTTCCGGGGAGAGGACAGGAGATCGACAAAAATCGCGTCCACGTACCCGTCGTCGTCCCCCGATCCCGGCAGTCCATCCGGACCGTCATCGTCGAACGCAGCGAAGTCGATCTCCCGATCTGCCTGTTCCAGGATCTCCAGACAGAATCGCCCGTACTGCCCGGATTTCGTCGACTCTTCCGCCAGGTAATCAGCCGCCGGCCCGAGCGCTGCGTAGCGCCGCGCCGCCACCTCCCCCCGCACCCGCCAGCGCCCAAACGACATGGTGGCGAAAAAATGGCTGAAACTCCCCTCCCGCGCCGCATCGAAAATCAGATCCGCCCAGGTCGGCACCGGCAGATCCTCCTCATCGGCGAATCGCGCAAAGAGCACCACCACCCGGTGTCCCCCCTCGCCGGGCAGTCCCGCGATCTTGGCCGCGCCCCTCCCGCCGACATCGCTCCCCTCCGGGACCTCCCCTCCCGCGCACACGAATCCCTCCTCTCCCCACGCGGGGAGCCCGTATCCGCACAAAAGGCAAAAGCACAGGACGATCGCACCCATCATGGAACGCCCCTTTCGCAGATCTCACGTCGACAGAAGCCGTTTCGAGTATGGAATTCCGGCAGTCGAAGGATTTCTGTATCTGCTCCGTCCGTCTGACGATCGAGATCTATCCGCCCGTCTCCGCAGTGCCCTCCAGCGTCAAACTCGAGATTCTCCTGCGTCCCGATTCACTACCACGATCCCGATCGCCACCAGCATCAGACTCGCCGCCAGCAGCGGCGACAGTTGTTCTCCCAGCAACAGCACGCTCAGCAACACCCCGAAGACCGGCGTCACAAACCCGAATGCCCCCAGCGTACTCGCTCTGTGCCGCTTGAGCAGGGAAGCCATCAGGATGAAGCAGAAGCCGGCGATCACCACCCCCTGGAACAGCACCGCACCGATCACCGGTGACGACAGTTCCCAGACCGTATTCTGCTCGAAGAGCGCGCTCGCCACGGCGAAGACCGGTAGACTCAGCACCGCCTGCCAGAACACCACTTGAAACGGGTGCAGTCCGCTCACCAGCCGCTTGATCACTACCTGGCGCAGTCCCAGCAACATGCCGCTGATCAGCACCAGCATGTCCCCCAGCAGGTAGCCCGTCCCCAGCGACTCCGCAAAGACGAGAGTCACCCCGGCGAAAGAGAGCAGCAGCCCCGCGACCTTGCTGGTGCTGAGCCGGTCGCCGGGGATCAGAAAATGGGCGAAGAACGCGGTGAAAAACGGATAGGTACAGATCAACACCGTCGAGCGGCTGGCGTTGGTCAGGTGCGTGCCCACGTTCAGCAATCCGATCTGCACGCAAAACAGCAGCCCCAGACCGGTCAGCCCCATCCAGCGCCCTCTGGGCACGCGAAGAGGAATTCCAGACAAAAGCGCCCCGACCGCAACAGTCAGGGCGCCCAGTAAGAAGCGAGCACCGGCCATGGCCACCGGCGGCATCCCCTCCAGGCCGATCTTGATCGACACCGAATTGCCGCCCCACAGGACGACCGCCAGCAGGGCCAGGGAGCCGGCCTTCAGGCCGATGCGCTCGTTGCGAACTTCCGAAGCGTTCACCTCGGACTTCGCCCCGAAGCGGATCGACAGTTCGGGGCGCGGATCCCCGCCAAAACCTCAGTCGGCAATCCGCGCCTTTACGATGTAGTCGAGATTGGGAAATTCCTTCTCCAAATACTCGTTGCCGCGCGCTCCGATCTGGCCCTGTTGCGGCTGCTGTCCGTACTCCGAGTTGATCGAGTCAACCGTCTGCATCCCTTCGCTAACCTCGCCGAAAACTGCAAACCCCTGTGGATCCAGATTGCTCGAATTGTTTCCCAGATTGATGAAGAGCTGGGTCGTGCGTGTGTTGGGACCTGCCGTGGCAAAACAGATTGTGCCGCGCACGTTGCTCACCTTGACCGGATCATCTTTAATCCGGGCGGTTTGCCACTGAGCGATGACCTCCGGATCCCCGTGCATACCCCACTGCACCACGAAATTGGGCACTACGCGAAAAAACCGCTGTTCGTCGTAGAAACCGTTGTTCACCAGATTGTAGAACCGGTCTGCCCCGAGCGGCGCCTTGGCCCGTTCTACCTTTATGGTGAAATTTCCAGCGCTGGTCTCGAAGAGCGCCTCGTATTCTTCCGGTGCCTGCTGCTGGAACTCCTCGCTCTGTGGATTCATCAAAACCCCTTTATTCGAGTCGCCGGTCCCCCCGCTTTCTCCGTTCGATCCCTCCGAACCGCAGCCCGCAGCGACCAGCGTCCATGTCATGAGTAAAATAGATATACGCAGCATTTCAGTCGTTCCGTCCTCCTCTAAAAATGAATGGGTTTAGTTTGTTATAGCGACTTCACCGCCTCGACCAACCCCTCTGTCGTGATCCCGAAGTGCACCCAGGTTTCCATGTGCCCCTCCGATGGCGCGACTCGCGGATCGGTGATCCCCACGTGCGCCACCGGCACCCCCTGGGCACAGGCCGCCCCGGCCACCAGGCCAGCGAAACCGCGCACGCCCACGTGCCGGCAGCCGATCAGTCCGTCCTCGACCGTGACTACCCCCTGCGGATAGTGGCCTATCAGCCGTCCGAGAACGCCGTCCGGCAGGGGCAACCCGTTGACGATGTGCACATCCACCGGCGTGCCGTCAGCAATCAATGCTTCGGCCGCTTCCGCTCCCAGAAAGGCGGGTGCGCCCAGCGCCAAAATAGCGCGCGCTGCCTTCGGATAGGTGCGATAGGCGGTCACGTGCTCCCACTCGGCGTCCGCCTCCCACAGCGGTCCGGAGCCGTCCTGCTTCTCCAGGATCGGCAGGCTATCGCGGGGGACGCCGATGACGTGTCCGCCGTAGTGGGCGGCCAGGTCGAGCACCGCCAGGAAGGCCGACCGCGCGTCGGCCGGCGCATAGAACCGGTGCAAATAGTGCATGTAGGTCAGGCCGATGTTGATCCAGTCCAGCCCCCATCCGGAAAAGTGGTCGCGGCCGGTGCAGGCGCCCACGTGCGACAGGTGAAAGGCGACGTTCAGCCCCTCGTTGACGCCGTTGAGGTTGCGCTGGTAGCGCCACATGTCGAACCCTTCGCGGGCGATTCCTTCGAAGAAGGCGGCAAAGGTCGACACCACGTTGAGCTGCGGCTCTCTGCCGCTCATCGCCAAGCCGTTGGCGAGCAGGGCAGCGGCCTGTTCCTCGATGCTCATCTCGAACTGGTGATTAGCCGCCAGGAAGGAGCGCGCCTTGCCCAGTTTGGTCGACGCATCCAGATCACAGCTAACCACGAAGACCTTCTCCGGAAACTGTTTCGCCACCACGGCATAGCCCGCCTCGGAGCCGGCACGCGGGCTCTCTTTCTTCCCCGCTCCCGGCAGTTCCACTTTTTGCACCTCTTCGCCCGCCACCGCCAGATTCTGGCTGCCCGGCGCCGGCCGGGCCTCCGTCACTACCTGGCGGGCGGCCTGCTGGCGCAGCTGCGCCAGCGCCTGTTCCTGCGCTTCGGTTTTCTGCAGCAGCGGTCCGGCCAATACTTGCTCCACTTCCCGTCCTTTCATGTGCCCGTCGTGGTGTCCCTTTCCGCCCGGCAGATCGTTGACCAGGAAGAGGCACTCCAGCATCGCCTCGGTATCTCCAAAGCTCATCAACGATCCCGGAATCCACACTTCCCGATCCATCGATACTCCGTTTTTCTCGGCGAACGCTTCGGTCTCCGCTCCGAGGTCGTAGAGCTGGCCGAAGGCAGCCAGATCGATCGTCTCGCCGTCCGCCGAACAGTATCCCGTCGGGTAGATCATGCTCGGCCGTCCCTGCTGCGCCAGTGTGTAGCACTCCCGATAGGCGGCGTACAGCGCTCCCACGTCGTGCAGCGTCGTCGTCTCGACGATTTCGATCCCCATCGCCGCGATGATCGGACGTGGATCTTTGTCCAGTATGCTTTTGGTGCTCCCCGACAGCTGGATGCCGTTCCGATGCATGATGAAGGTGGTCGGCGCGCCGTGGATGTCCGCCCCATTGAAGCCGTTGAGCGCCTGTCCCGAGATCCAGCCGGCGTCGCCGCAGTGGGCCACCACCCAACTTCCCTCTCCCAACGTCCCCTTTTTGCCCAGCGCCTGCCCCACCGCCACCGGCACCATCACTCCCAATCGACCCCCGTTGAGCTGGGTGCCTCCCGGCAGCCACGACACGTGACCGGGAATATCCAGGCCGCGCCGGAAGCCGTCGACCACCCCCTGCGGCTCGACAAATCCCAGGGCGGACAGCGCCGCAAAGTAGCCGATGCTGGTGTGGGCGTGCTCGATGGTGTATTCGATCTTTTCATAGTCGCTCACCGCCAGGGTGAGCAGCAACCCGGGAATCAGCTCCAAGCCGCCGCCCAGGTGATCCACCTCGCCGATTTTGGCCAGCTCTCCCAGCGCGCGGATAGCCGTCTCCGCCGCCTCTTTCCGCAGGCCCTCCAGCCCCTGGATCTGCTCCTCGCTCAGCGCTTCGACGGCTGCGATATCGATGTGCAGAGGAAGCACCTGTGACTCGACTCTGTCGCCCAGGTAGCGCACGCTCTCCAGCAGCGCCTTGTTCCTGCTGTGCTGACCGCTCATACCCGCCTGTAGACCTGTGCTCATATCAAGCTCCTCAAGGTTGACTGTTTTGCTGCAACCACAGCATATACAATATGATATTCGATACTATTCTCGGCAAGATTTCCACTCAGCCGACGAAGAAGGGCTGCGTCCAGGCGAACGACTCCCCGTATCCCCAGCACTCGAAGCGCACATACCGGGCATCCGCCGGGATCTCCACTTCGATCGAGGGGGCATCGACCTGGGCGAACCGCTTCGCCCCCTGTTGCAGGGCGACGATCCGATGCGCGTTCTCCGTCTCCACGACGATACTCTCTCCATCCACCTCGATATCGATGATCTCCACTCCGGTGGAGGCGTAGAACCGCCCCTGGCGCAGCGCCTCGACCACGCCCTCGGGCGTCTCGTCTCGCACATACGCCACGTTCCATCCCAGTCCGACGTTTCCCTGGGCGTGGTGGCTGTCGTCGTTGGCAAATCCCCAGATTCTGCGTCCGGCCGTCAGCAGCAGATCCCAGCGGTTGGTGGCGTACGGGCTCCCCTCCAGAAAGGAGATAACCCCGTTGTAGATCTCGATCCCCGCATACCCCTGGCAGCGCTCCAGCAGTTCCTGCGGGCAGTGGTCGAAGTTGGCGAACCAGCTGGGGTGGTTGAAGACGGAAAAACCGCCGCATGCCTCCACATCTTCGATCACTTTCTGGCGTTCGGCGTGCGGCTCCACCAATCGATCTCCGCCCACCTGTAGCATGTGCGGTCCGTTCGCCGAGACCTCGTTGCCCGGGACCAGGATCATTCCCCCGGCATCGCACGCCGCATAATCCTCGGCCGATGTGAACATGTCGTGATCCGAAAGCATCAAGAAGCCGTGGTCCCGCTCGGCGTAGTCGTCGATGACCGCCTGGGGTTCGCGCTGGCCGTCGCTGCGCGTGGTGTGGGTGTGGAGATTGCCCATCAGCCACCGCCCGCCGTCCAGATCTCTATAGGGATGTTCGATCACTGCCACCTCGCCCTCCTCGATTGGAAGGTGGAAACCGGAAGGCCCAAAGCGGACGCCGAAACGCCGCAAAGCGCTCGTATGGAAGATTTTTCAAGATACTAGCGAGCAGGGGGAATCACAAGTCGAACCGGTTCATTCTGTCAGCCCGCCGACTGGGCCGACTCGTCAGTCCCCGAAACGTCGATCGATGGAACGGGCTCTCCGCGCGACCGTCGTCGCCTCCAGGATGCCGCCAACCCCAGACAGATCACCCCCACCAGCAGGCAGACCGCCGCGGGGGCGTGGGCGCGGAGCAGATCTCCGGCCCCTTCCCCGTAGCGTATCGCCAGATATCCAACTCCTCCGTAGCGCAGGACACGCCCCAGCAGCACCGCCCCGACAAAGCTCTTCAACGGCATCCGAAAGACCCCGGCCGCCAGCACGAACGGCTTCATCGGATAGGGTGGGGGTGCCACCACCGCGACGACTGTCGCCCACGCCCCGTAGCGCCCGATCTGCTCCTGGACCCACGTCTGGCGCTCCGGGCCGAAACGGGCGAGAACCCGCTTCCCCCCCGCCAGGCCGATCCAGTAGAGCACCAGGCTCCCCAGGGTCGATCCCACGACCGCAGCCGGCACGACCGTTGCCAGCCCGGCCAGCCCCCGGCCATCCGCCCCGAGCACCAGGATCAGCAGATCCGGTGCCCCCCCCGTCACCATACCGGCGGAATCTATAAAGGACAGTCCGAACAGCCCGGGGGCACCCATGGCGCGCAGCAGTTCTATCAATCTGTCCAGATATTCCAAAGCCGGCTCATTCCGTTAAATGGACTTTTGGTGATAACATCATAAATTACTGGCGGAAACCATCCCTTGCCAGAGAATATATTCGCCGCATACCGGACGACTAGCAAAAGAGAAGGATGAGCCCATGACGCAGCAACTCCCAACCCGCGAAGAGACTTTCGCCCTCCTAGGGCAGTACAACAGCAATTCCTCGTTGATCAACCACGCTCTGGCGGTCGAAGCGACCATGCGCTACATGGCGCGCAAAAGCGGCGTCGACGAGGAGGAATGGGGCATAATCGGCCTGATTCACGACCTGGACTACGAGCAGTTTCCCGAACAGCACTGCCAGAAGACCGGGGAGATCCTCCGGGAGAACGGCTGGCCCGAGGAGCACGTCCGCGCCGTCCTCTCGCACGGCTGGGGCATCTGCACTGATCTGGAGCCGCAGACCGATCTGGAGAAGACCCTTTACGCCATAGATGAACTCACCGGCTTTGTCGCCGCTTGCGCCCTAGTCCGTCCCTCCAAAAGCGTCTCCGATCTCAAGGTCAAATCGGTGCGCAAGAAATGGAAGCAGGCCAGCTTTGCCGCCGGCGTCGACCGCCAGGTCATCGAACAGGGCGCCGCCATGCTGGGCGTGGAACTGGGCGAACTGATCGACGACGTCATCGCCGCCATGCGCGAGGTGGCGGACGATATCGGCCTGTGAGGAAGCGCCGATCGGGAATCAGCCGATAACGACAAACAGACAATAAGCCTTCGGGATTGCCGGTCCGAAGGCTTATTGTCTGTCCACGTCTATCCTGGGTGAAGAAATTTTCCGTCTCGTCTCAGAATCCGCAGTCGCCCGGCAGCGGCTCCAGATCGGCCAGCTCGCTGGCGAATTCCGCCTCCAGTTCCGCTTCCCGAAACCCATCTGTCACCGTCCCCTGCAGCGCCTTCCCACCGTATCCGTCCGGGTACATATGGGCGCGCACCCAGACCACTTGATCCGCTTCTAGCGCCACTGTTCCCCCGCTGCGGGTGAACGGCTGTTCCCCGACGTGGCTGTGGGCCAATACCCGACGGTAGAGTAGCGTTCCCTCGGCGTCGATCACCTCCCACCAATCCGCATACCGATCACAGCCGCTGTCCGGGCTGGAAATGGTCACGGAAAACTGATATTCTCCGGCGGCGCCCGTCACGGCAACTCCGATAACGTCGGCCGACGGAACGCCATCTGAGGCGCTCTCCTCTGCGACTGGGACGGCGGGAATCTCCTCGGCAGAATCCGCTTCGGCCGCATCGTCTATTTCGACCACTTCCGGAACAAACGGCAAGCGCTCGAGCAGGCCACAGCCGCTCCACAGCAGCGCGCAGCAGAGTATCCATCCATATTTCACAAACGCACCTCTTCGGCATAATCGGTGAAAGTCGACAGTTTCTACTATAATGAGATGCGGTCAAGTGGGAGCTGGTTTCATCCAACCCCTGTCCTCAAACCATCGGTGGGACAGACGACAATTCTGGATCGGATCGAAAAAAACTCTCAACGTCCCTTTTTCCCACCTTCCATCTTGCGTAACTTATTCCTCGATTTGCGCTGATTTTCCCTCTTCATCGTTCTGTCAAAATAGATTTTGACGGAATTGCGATCAGAATTTTACAGCAAATTCAGGCATTATACCTGGATTTCAACGCCCAAAATCAGTCCTGGCAGATTACTCAGTCCATCCGAGAGGATCGCTATCATGGCTCAACGCCCCAAGATCGCCGCTATCACCACCATCTATCACAAGCACTCCCATACCCAGCACATCGTCGATCGCTTCCTGGAGGGGTACGGCTGGAACGGCCGCCACCACCGCCCGGAAATGGATCTGGTCTCCCTATATGTTGACCAGGTGGATGAACTGTCGGCGGAGGAGGTCGCCGAGGGCAAAAAACGCCCCGATTTAAGCCGGGATCGCGAGGAGCGCTTCCCCCAGATGACGATCTATCCCACCGTGGCCGACGCCCTCACTCTGGGTGGCTCCGAGCTGGCGGTAGACGGGGTCCTGCTCGTCGGCGAGCACGGCAAGTACCAGCGCAACGAAAAGGGGCAGCATCTCTATCCCCGGTACGAGCTCTTCAAGCAGATCGTCGCCGTGTACCGGGCCAGCGGTCGCTCTGCTCCCATATTCAACGACAAGCACCTCTCCTGGAAGTGGGAATGGTGTCAGGAGATGTACGATATCTCTCGGGAGATGGGCTTCGCCTTCATGGCCGGCTCCTCCCTGCCCGTCACCTGGCGCACCCCCTCTATTGAAATGCCGCTGGGGGCGCCGGTCACCGAGGGGATGTGCGTCGGCTACGGCGGCGTCGATTCCTACGATTACCACGCTTTGGAGACCCTGCAGTGCATGGTCGAGCGTCGCGCCGGAGGGGAAAAAGGGGTCAAATGGGTACAGGCCTATAAAGGGGATGCTTTCTGGGAGGCGCACCACGCCGGCCTCTGGTCGCACGAGCTGTTCGAGGCCTGCCTCTGCCGCAGCCACACTCTGAAACCGGGCAGGGCCGGCTTCAACGATATCTTCCCGACCAGCGATGAGCTCAAGGAGATCGCTCCGGAGCCCTACGCCTATCAATATGAACATCTGGACGGCCTCAAGTCGACCATGATCATGATGAACGGCCTCATTCAGGACTTCAACTTCGCCGCCCACATCGAAGGAGAGGAGCAGCCGCTCTCCACCCAGATGTATCTGCCGATGCCGCCGGCCCGCACCACTCTGGCCAATTTCTTTTCGCCGCTGGTCAACAACGCCGAGAAGATGTTTCTCACCGGCAAAGCGACCTACCCGGTCGAGCGCACCCTGCTCACTTCGGGGCTGGTTATCGGCGGGGTCGACAGCCTGCATCAGGGCCAGAGCCGCATCGATACCCCGCATCTGAAAATAGAGTATCAACCGACCGCAGAGTCCACCTTCTGGCGGACCTGACCGGAGGCAGAGAGATGACTTCCTCGTCCACAACCGTCGCCGAGCCCGAGCGCAAAACAGAGACCAAGCCCCAGAGGACTCGCCGTCCACCCAGACCGCCGGTCACCACCGATGTTCTCGACCCCGACGAACGTCCCTCGCCCAAAAAAAGGTTCGCTATGACTTCCACCGCTCCCAAACGCATCGCCGTCGTCTGCACCATCTACCGCTACCTGTCACACGCCCAGCACTTCGCCGACCGCTTCCTGGTCGGCTATCCTTATGAGGGCCGCTGGCGCCGTCCCGACATGGAGGTCGTCTCCCTGTACGTCGACCAGAAGCCCCAGGGGGATCAGAGCCAGGACCGGGCCCGCGAGTTCGGCTTTGAGGTCTACCCCACCATCGCTGAAACCCTGCGCTGCGGGGGCGACGAGTTGGCGGTCGACGCCGTGCTCATCATCGGCGAGCACGGGGACTATCCACACAACGAAAAGGGACAGATCCTCTATCCGCGCTACGAATTCTTCAAAGAGTGCGTCAAGGTGTTCGAAGAGGACGGCCGCGCCGTGCCCGTGTACAACGACAAGCACCTCTCCTACAGCTTCGACAAGGCGAAGGAGATGCTCGAAGACGCCCGCCGCCTCGAGTTTCCGGTGCTGGCCGGCTCCTCTCTCCCGGTCACCTGGCGCCTGCCCGATGTGGAGCTTCCCCTCGGATGCCAGATCGAGGAAGCGCTGATGATCGGCTGTGGCGGCTCGGACCCGATGGATTACCACGCCCTGGAGGCGATGCAGTGCATGATCGAGCGCCGCGCCGGAGGGGAGACCGGCGTCAAATCGGTGCAATTGATAGAGGGGGACGAGGTCTGGAAGGCGGGGGAAGAGGGCCGCTGGTCCAAAGAGCTGCTCGAGTCCGCCCTGTCGCGCAGCGACAGCCCGTGCGGTCTCACCGTGGAGGACGGTCGCACTCAGGACATGCTGGGAAACGGGGAACTGCCGAAGCTGGTGGAGGCACCGGCGGCTTATCTCATCGAATTCCGCGACGGTCTGAAGGCGACTCTGCTGATGCTCAACGGCGCGATCAGAGATTTCTGCTTCGCCTGTCGCCTCGAGGGAGAGGAGAATCCGGTTTCGACCCAGTTCTTCCTCACTCCCACTCCCAACGTCACCTACTCCGCCTGTCTGGTCGCCAAGATCGAGGAGATGATCGTCAGCGGTGTGGCTCCTTTCCCGGCCGACCGCACCATGATCGTCTGCGGCATATTGGAGAGCTGTCTAACCTCCAAGGTCGAGGGCAACAAACGACTGGAAACTCCACACCTGGACGTGCAATACCGGGCTCCGGCCGAGTCGCACCACGGCCGCGCGTGAACCTGTCTACCGGCGAACTGGCCGCCCTAGGCTGTGCTTTCCTCTGGGCTCTCAACGGATTGCTGCTGCGCACCCAGTCTGCAAAGATTCCCCCGGCGACGATGAACGCCACCCGCTGCGCCGTCGCCGGGGGAATCTTTCTTTTGATCCTCCCTTTCGACTCGTCTTTTTCCGATCTGCTCCAGGTTCCCCTGAAAGAATGGGGTCTCCTCTTCTTCTCGGTGACCATCGGCATCGCCGTCGGCGACACTCTCTATTTGGTCGCCCTCAAGGAGATCGGCATCTCGCGCGCCATCGCCCTCTCCGGCACCTTTCCCCTCACCACCATGCTCTGGGAGGCGGTGCTTCTGGATCATCCCCCGAGCTCCAGTCTACTCACGGGCAGCCTGCTGGTCGCCGCCGGTGTCGTCTTCCTCTCCAGGCAGGCCAGCCCGGGAGCAACTGCTGCCGACGTCCCCGTTCGCCTCAAACTCGGCGTCTTTCTGTCGCTGGTCGCCTCTCTGTTCTGGGGGTTGAGCTCGGTTACGCTCAAGCCGGCCATCGCCCATCTGACCCTGATCCAGGCGAACGCCGTGCGCATGCCCATGGTCGCCATTTTCCTGTTCTTCACCCGCATTCTGCCCAGCGATAAGGAGAGCCTGCGCGCTTTTGATCTGCGCAGCTTCCTGATCGTCGCCAGCACCGGCATTCTGGGCATGGGCATCGGTGCGTATCTCTTTCTCTACGCCATCAATTCCTCCGAAGTGACCAAGGCGGTGACCCTCACCTCCACCGCTCCGTTGTTCGGCATGATCATGGGCGCCATCTTCCTGAAGGAAAAGCTCACCCTGCGTCTGGTCCTGGGCATGGCCTGCTGCATGGCCGGGGTGTGGGTGGTGGTGTGAAGAGCGAAAAAAACGCACCCATCGTCGACATACGGATTCCCGCATGAGAGCAATTCCCCACCCCACGGCTTCCGGTCGGATCGCTCCATGACCTCCACCGCCATTCTCCTCATCCTCCTCTCCGCCATCTTGCATGCCGGCTGGAATCTGCTCAGCAAGAGCCGGCATCCGACCGCCTCCTTTTTCCTCCTCGCCAACAGCGTCGGCAGTTTGCTGCTGGCTCCCGTCCTCATTTTCTACGGCGAACTTCTGCACACCTTCCCCACTCGCGTTTGGGTGCTGCTTGCGATCACCGGCTTTTTTCAGGCACTCTACTACGCCTCGCTGGCCGGCGCCTACCGGTTCGGCAATCTGTCGGTGGCCTACCCTCTGGCCCGCTCTTCGCCGGTCATCGTCGTCACCATCGTCACCCTGCTCCTTGGGCGCGGGGATCAGGTGACATCCCGGTGCATCGCCGGTATCCTGCTGGTCGTCGCCGGCTGCTTCCTGATTCCGATGCAGCGCTTTTCCGACTTCCGTCTGGCCAACTACCTCAATCCGACCTGTGGCCTGGCCCTGCTCGCCGCTGTCGGCACCACCGGGTATTCCATTATCGACGACGAGGGACTCCGCCTGCTGCGCACCTCCACCGCACTGGCGACTGCCGGCAATACTCCGCTCACTCTGCTCTACGCCTGCCTGGAGGCGTTCGCCTCCTCCCTGTGGCTCCTCCCCCTCGTACTCCTGCGCCGGGAGGGGCGCGCCACTTTGCGCCAGTTCCTCGGCGCTGGAAAGAGACACGCCTCGCTGGCCGGCATTATGATCTACCTGACCTATATCCTGGTCCTGGTATCGATGGCCTTTGTCACCAACGTCAGCTACGTGGTCGCCTTTCGTCAGGTCAGCATTCCCCTGGGCACCCTCCTGGGGATCGGCGTCTTGCACGAGCCGGCCCACGCTCCCAAACTGGTCGGGGTGGGCGTCATGTTTGTCGGCTTGGTGCTGGTCGGCACCGGCTGAGCCTGCGTCGAATACTACACGCATACGCGTCTTTTCGGTAACACGCGAACTCCCCACCCTAACCAGATTCCCTTTTGCTACTCTCACGGTACGGATCTTGCATATTCACCGCGAGACTTGGCTCTGGGATCTCCCCAGAGTATATTCCCCTTGATACTGGATCGAAAAGAGGATACAGCCGTGGCCGAAAAACCTGATGTTCAATCCACCCGATTGCCCCCGCCCGAAGAACTGCACTGGGGTATTTCCTACCTGCGCGAGGATATCCAGGATCTACGCCAGGATCTGCGACAGGAAACCGGTGAATTGCGAAGTGAAATCGGTGAACTTCGAAGCGAGATGCGACAGGAAACTGGTGAACTGCGAAACGAAATCGGCGAACTGCGACAAGAGATGCGACAGGAAATCGGCGGGCTCCGAAACGAAATGTCGCAGGAAATTGGTGGACTCCGAAACGAAATGTCGCAGGAGATCGGTGGACTCCGAAGTGAAGTGTCGCAGGAGATCGGTGGATTCCGAAGTGAAGTGTCGCAGGAGATCGGTGGATTCCGAAGTGAAATGTCGCAGGAGATCGGCAAGGTGCACGAGCGCATTGACGAGACCAATCGCTCGCTAAACCAGCGCATCGATTCCCGCTTTGCCCTCCTGGTCACCATCATGGTCGCCATGACTGGGGTCATCATCGCCGCCATCAAGATCTGATTTTCCAGATACAGTCCGGACAAAAAAAGGCTCGCGGCATTCCCGATCCGCGAGCCCTTTCTGTTCCCATCCATTTTCCTATTCCGCAGCCTCCCGCGCGATGCGTTCGATCTCCTCGGGCTTCTTGCCGGCCTGCAGCGCCAGGATCCCCTCAATCACCATCCGGTGGCATCCCTCCGTCTGCTTCAGTTCCTCCTGCAGCATCCCCTCGAGCGTCTCTATGAGCTGAGACATCTCCACCCGGTCGCAGGCCATCTCCAGCCCCCGCCGCAGAAGCGGAGAATCCACTACCTCGATCACCAGTCGCAGTGCCTCGATCCCCTCGCGACGCGCCAGATTGCCCATGTCGGTGAACAGCGCATTGATCTGGCCGAATTCCATCTGCGCAAAAGGGGTCTTCCGCAGCCGTGTCGCCAGTTCCTCGACTGCCACCTCCCAGTTCCCCGCCTCCGGATCCGTCAATTCGGCCTGGTAGATAGCCCCCAGCTTGTGGTGGATGATGCGGGGATTGTCCCCGGCCATAATCGCCGCCAACGCCTCGATAGCCATCACCCCGCGCATCTTTCGCCGAGGCAATATCGCATGTTGAATGCGCGTCTTCAGAATGTCGTAGATCAGGTCCGGCTCGGTGCCGTCCACCGCCAGCTGGACCGCTTCGCGGACGAATAGACTCCCGAACTCCAGAAGGAGCGGCTCCAGGGACAGCACGCCCAGCCGCCGCGCCTGCTCCGCCAGTTCGAACCACAGCTCCGCAACTTCATCTAAGGACATCTCCTCCAGAGAGCGTCCGACCAACTCCAGCAAGCGCGGCGCGTACTGGTCGATCGATGGACCGGAATCCTCCTGTCCGCCTCCATCCCCACCATTCGGCCAGTCAATCTGCCCCTTGCCGGCCAGCTGGACGACCTGTTGCAGAATGCGCCGCCGTATCTCGTCCCCTTCGCTCCAGGGAGTCGGCCCCAGAAACTCCATCTCCTCGGTGATGAATTTCCGCACCCGCTCCGACATGTTGCCCAGGAATTTATCCCTGAGTTCATCGGATGGATCGCACGAATTCCCCGCATCGTCGACGCCCGACTTGAGCGCCATAACCAGATCTTTCTGGTCCACTTCGCGCATGAGCGTCTGGGCCTCCCGGTCACTGATCCGGGCCAGCAATTCGAAGTCGATCTCGACGACGACGCGCAGCCAGTTCCAGCTCTCAAAGCCATATTCGCGGGCAATGACGTGCTGACAGTCCTGGAGCGAAACCTCGGCATCGCGCACCTCCTCATCGGAGGCGTCCGCAAGCCGGGGCAGATGCTCCTTGATCTGCGCAAGTGCCTCCGCATCGGCGGACTGGTGCGCCTTGCGCAAATCCTTGGCCTGCTTCTTGAGCTGCTCGATACTGGGATGGGGGGGTAGCTGTCTGGACATGACACAACTCCTTCCACTGAGCGCCCGCGGTCCGCCTGCTACGAGCTGAAAGAAGTTGGCTATGTAGAAATCTGAGAGGTGAAGGTAGGCTCGGCCTTTCCCGCGGACTGGCGGCTCCCTTCTAGAGCACTTCTAGAAAGTACACTTCCGGATGTGGGAAATCAACAAAATTCGGGATCTCACCATTTTCTACGTCGCAACCTTCCGTACGATATCGGCTGTCTCCTCGGGCGTCTTTCCATCCCAGATCGCGCGGATACCGGCGATGACTATATCGTACTGCTTCTCGATCCGTCCCAGTTCTTTCGCTTTCAGCTCTTCTATCTTTTCGATAAATTCGTGGCGGTCCACATCGGCGCAGATCATCTCCAGGCCACAGCGCAGCAGGGGGCAATTGGTGGCCGCGATCAGAAGCTGCAAACCGTCCACTTTCTCGCGGCGCCAGACGCCGGCCAGATCGGTGAAGAACGCATCCACCTCGGCAAATGCCATCCTCTCCACAGGCGTACGGTGCAGCCTGGCAGCCAACTCCGAAGCCGTCACCGCAACGATGTCGACCGCCTCCATTTCTCTCTGGTAAAAGGGGGATAGTTTGTGGTGCATCATGCGCGGCGAATCGCCCCACAGGACTCCCATCAATCCCTCGACGATCATGATGCGACGCACGGCGACCGGCCCTACCAGGCTGAACTGGGCACGCGTCTTCAAAAAATCCTGGGCTCCATCGATGCCGTCGACCACCAGCTGTAGCCCCTCTTTCACGAACGGGCTGGCGATCTGGTCTTCCAGGCCACCCAGCGACAATGTCCCCTCGTCCTGCATCCGGGTCGCCATTTCCGCGAACATCTCCGCCAGTTCGTCGACGCTCATCTCCTCTAGTGGAAGCCCCGCCAGTTCGACAAGACGCGGAGCGTATGGAGGATTTTCCCTCGTCTCGACAACGCCATCCCCGTCCGGCCAGGTAATCTTCCCCTCATGTGCCAGCGACATGAGATGCTTGAGGATCGCCTCGCGCCGCTCCTCGCACTCGTCCCGGCCAACACCGGTCAACTCGGCCACCTCCTGCTCTTTCTCGATGCGCATCCGCGACGACAGATTGTTAAGGAGCTTCTTCGTCCCCGCTCCGCCCTCGATCCCCTTTATCCCCAGGGTCATGTCCTTGAGGTCCAGGTGGCGCAGAAACAGCTGAATTTCGCGGTCGCTCAACCGCGCCAGCAGGTCGAAATCCAGAGTGGAAATTGCGCGCAGCCAGTTCCAATCTTCAAAGTAGTTTGCCCGAGCGACAACCTGCTGCGCCTCCTCCAGGGAGATCCCGGTCTGTCGAATCGCCTCTTCCGCAGCCCGCTCCAGGCGGGGCAGATGTTTGCAGATGAGCGCAATCGCTTCGCTATTCCCGGTTCGATGCGTCTCGACCAATTCCTCGACTTGCTTCTCGTAGCGTTCTAAATGGTGCTGAGGGGCACTATAGGCCGACATGAACGGACTCCTTTTATCAACTTGTCAATTCCCTCTACTCAGACGATCTTTTCCGGAACGTCCACCCGCAAGAAAGAGAATTCCATGCCCCTCCCTCTGCTGCGCACTCCTGTCGATGTTCCCGCACCGGCCCACCCGATTTCGCACCGCGCGCTCGTCGCCTGCATCGGCTCCTGCTTCGCCGAAAACATCGGCGACCGCTTGGCCGAGCTGAAGTTTCCCTGCGATGTCAATCCGTTCGGCGTGCTCTACAACCCGCTCTCCATCGCCAATAGTATAAAACGACTGATCGACGCCCATCCTTATTCCGAAGACGATCTGGAATGCGCCGACGATCGCTGGTTCTCCTACGACCACCACGGCCGTTTCTCCCACCGCGATCGAGATGTCTGCCTGCGCAATATCAACGAACGCCTGATCTCTTCCGCCGACAGTTTGAAGCGGGCCACCCATCTCTTCATCACTTTTGGCACCGCCCGACTCTTCGTTCTCAAAGAGTCTGAACGCGTCGTCGCCAACTGTCACAAACGACCGGAATCTCTATTCGATCACATCCTGCTCACGCCCGAGCAGATCGCCAACAGTTACATCCCCCTTATCGCCGCTCTGCGCACCCTCAATCCTGATCTCGAAATCATCTTCACCGTCAGTCCCATTCGTCACTGGAAGGATGGCGCCAGCGGCAATCAGCTGAGCAAATCGACCTTGATCGTCGCCGTCCACCAGCTCCAGGAGCGCTGCGCCGACGTCGGCTACTTCCCCGCCTACGAGATCGTCATGGACGAGCTGCGCGACTATCGCTTCTACGCCGAAGACATGTTGCACATCGCTCCGGCTGGAACTGCCTATATCTGGGATCGCTTCGTGGAAAAATATGTAGACGAAGAATCGCGACAGCTCACCGCTGAGATCGCCAAACTCCTCGCCGCCGCCGGCCATCGGCCCAGCGACCCATCAGCGGAGAGCTATCAGCTCTTTTTAGAGCGCGTCCTGCAACAGATCGCCGACCTGGAAACCCGTCACTCTTTCCTGGATCTGAGCGCCGAACGCGAGCTCTTCATCTCGCGCAAAATCAGCTGACTACGCTCCATCCCCCGAGAGGGAATCGATGACTGATTCCTTCCTTCCCGCTGCGGCGATCTCTTTCTGCAGATCCTGGGCGACAGCGTAAGCGCTGCAGATCATGATATTCGGGTCCTCATCCGGGTGCCAACTCGGTTCCATGATCATCGATTCGTCGTAGCCAAGAGCCGCCACTTCTGCCGCGAACCGCTTCCAGTCTATCAGTCCGGAACCGGGCAGAAGATGCTCTTCCCGCTCTCCGTGATTGTCATTGAGGTGGAATTCTCCCAGGCGATGGCCGGCACGCTCCATGGCCGCGAAGATATCTTCGCTGAGATTGAGATGATTGGTGTCCAGGCAAATGCCGATCCACGGTGAATCCACGGCGTCCACCAGGCGGATGAGACGATCCATACGCGACGCAAAACGCCCGGGCACCAGCGTCTCGAGGAGAATGCGAATGCGATGTCGCTCGCAGAGAGGAACGAGATCTCCGAGTGCACGGCAAAAATTCTCCAACTGCGCTGCATCCTGGTCGTCGTTGTACTCCGGTTTCGAACCACTGCGGGCATGCACCACCATAGTTTCGATCCCATAGGCGGCAATCCCCTCGACGTATGTTTTGTATTCCCCCACGCTCTCCTCTGTGCGCTCCTTTTCCGGCCAGCTGAGGGGCAGGTGATCCGGAGCGTGAGCCACCAGACAGATCTCCAGTTCCTCGGCCCACCGACGCCAGGAACAGGCCGCCCTGGTGTCGGCGTAATCCAACCCGCTCCGGGCGCGGTTGAAATTCAGCTCGACCAGATCAAAACCGGTATTCTTGAGAAATTCCAGCTCCGCCCGGGTGAACTGTCCGGCGCTGTCGGTCCAGGAAGCGGAGCGAATCCCGATTTTCAACATGGACACCCTTCCCCTTTCAGAACGTCGTCTGGAGCGTGAACCGTGCCGAAGTAGCGAGAGGATCCGCCCAGCGCTGACCCCGCTCCCAGTCTTCCAAATCCCAGCGCCACGGCAATGCCTGGATCTGGTTGTCGTGGATATGCACCACCTCGAAATTCCGACCGTATTCGGGATCGATTGGATGATTGCGGCACTGGCCGATGTCTACGCAGGGGATACCCTCCAAGTCGAAGACGGCGGGTTTGTGGATGTGGGCGCTGGCGATGAGAATGACGCGGCTGTCCCGCAGAAGAAGGAGCACTTCGTCGCCGTTTTGAAGGCGATCCAGCCGACTGTGCACAAAAAGCACTACGGGGCACTCATCCGCCACTTCCGCCAGATCGCGCTCCAAGAATAGCATATCATCTCGGGCAACCATCCCGGGCTGACTCCCCTGGTAAGATGTGGCCAGAGAGACGAAGTGCATCCCCTGCACGTCGAAGGAATGGGAACGGGCTCCATAGCGTCGAATAAAACAATCCAACATCGGAGCATTACCGTCGTGATTGCCGAGAACTTCGTACTGCCGATAGCGCAGCCGCGACCGGAAATAGTCGTAGTACCTGAGTTCCAGTTCGGCATTTTCCTGGCCGTCAACCATGTCGCCGCAGTGCATCACAAAAGCCGGTTCCCCCACGGCACCGCCGATATGGGCCGGGTAGGGCCAGCCGGGGAGCTGGTTCATCTGCTCGACGATCCTCCAGCGCAGATCCTCGGTTCCAAAGCGCTGCTCGTAGCCAAAATGGGTGTCCCCCCAGATGAAGAATGTCAGATCGATATCCATTTATCCCTGCCTAAGTAGCGGCCCCACGCGCCGCAATCGGCCAGATCGCCTCCACTCTATCCCCGCGCAGAGCGTAGAACTTGTCGTGCAGGTTGCAGGTAGAGCAGCAGTGCGGCGGCGCGAACTCCAGTTGGTCGCCCAGTTTCACCCGCTGGAACGCCTCCTCGTCCAGTTGGATCAAGGCGTGCTCCTCCGAGAGGGCGATCATCTCTGCTCCCGGTATGCCTTTCACCTTCGGGAATGCATTGATGCCGTAGTTGGCGGTGTGCTCGCTCGCAATCGACTTGATGCCACAGTCGGTGATGACGACGTTCTTCCGATCTCCCTTACTGGCATTCTTGCTGACCACTGTCGTCAGCACGCTCAGGGCACAGCGGAACTCCTCCATCCCCTCCATCTGCTGGTACGGCCAGTCCATGAATATGTACGACCCAACCTGCACGTCGGTGATTTCCGGGCTGAATTCCGGCGTTATATTCCAGGTCGCCGAATAGCCGCAGCTGACGATCTCCACCTCGATTCCCGCCGCCTCGATCATGTGCTTGCTATTGATGACCCCTTCGAGCGCGGCCTCGTGCCTGATCTTCCGCTCCGCGAAGTCGACGACATCCGGAGTGGACAGATCGTGCGACCAGATCCCCTTGAAGCAGATGCCAGGCAGAGAGACGATTTCCCTGGCCATTTCGACCACGGCCGCGCCCGGCTCCACGCCGCACCGTCCCATGTAGATCTCGATCGCCAGATTGACCGGCTTGGCCACATCCCGCGCCGCCCTGGAAATCGCGCGCACATTCTCCAGATCATCCACTCCCACTGTGACATCCGCCCACTGGGACAGATCGACCAGACGGGCGATCTTCCGCTCTCCCACAATCTGGTTGGTTACGAGAATTCCTCCGATCCCCGCCCGGGCGAATATCTCCGCCTCTTCCAGCTTTTGACAGGTGACTCCGATCGCTCCCGCCTCGATCTGCTTGTGGGTGATGATCGGCGTCTTGTGCGTCTTCATGTGGGGCCGCAGATTGGCCTTCATCCCCCCGTAGTACTCTTCCATTTTGCGGATGTTGTGCTCCATCGCATCCAGATCGATCAGCAGTGCCGGCGTATCCAGATTGGACTTCATTCCAGACATTTCCCTCTCCTTGTCGAAAACTGAATCGGCGTTTCCCACTACATCATTGCGAAATATCGGCGACGAAGATATCCGATCTACCCCCGCGCGCCGATGTGAACGATACCCACTTCCCATCCGCATCCGTCAGCGGATGCGGATGGGAATACTGTCCCGGAATACTACCCCACTCAGTTCCGTGAATGCAAATCGGTTCGAGCGCGGGAGCTTCTCCCGATCCCCGATCCCAGTAGAGCCACTGCAGTTTGTCCCGGGAAAACATGCCGTCGATTATCAAAGCGTTTCTTCTGGCGTCGGGGGTATTGTGTCCGTAGGTAAGCGCTTCCGAGAAAACCTCCTCCCACACGACATTACCTCGGATATCGGCGATGCCGAAGTATCCTCCTCCGGTCGGCACGTGGCCATGGTAGCAGAGAGCCGACCCATCCCAGAGCCAGGCCTGATGTATCTGAAACGGGCCGGGATATTCCTCCTTGAGTGGGCGGATGTTTCTCGCCTCCACATCAAGCAGCCAGATGCGCGGCGTCTGGCCATCCCCTCCGCTCCAGTACCTCGGAGGAAGATCCAGGTCGAAATACAGCAGATTTCCATCCGTCGGACAAAAAGCACAGTGTGCCGACTGCGCGGGAGTTTGATGCTCGTACAGAACCTCCATTTTCCCGCATCCTGCCAGCGGTATGCGCACGATGCGGAGGGAGTGCGCGTACTCTCCATACGCCTTTTGCGGATTCAGCGTCCACTCTCCTCCTCGCATCTCCGGATGGGAAGAACTCAGCGCCACTGCGACATACTGTTCGTCGGGAGAAACGCAGGGAGCCCCGAATATCCACTCGTCGCCGCAGTCATCCAGAATCACCCGCGCCTGGGAAGTGCGGACATCCACCGCCAGCATCTGCCTCCCCACGCTGAAGACTGCGACCTGCGATCTGGGCGCCATGCACACTCGATTGCCGCAGATCCCGCGGCCATCCACGTCGGCGAAGTCCAGACTCATGCCGCGATGGATATAATTGCGGTCTCCGATCCCCTCAGTCTTCCACAGTGCCGTGAGATCTCCACTTTCGACATCGGCGCGGATGATCCACGTCCTGCCTTCCCTCACCGAGGCAAAGGCCAGAGAGGAGCCATTCGCCGTAAACCCCGAATTCGTGTGATAGGTGGGCGTCTGATTGATCCGTCCCCGACTCGTCAAGCGGCGCACGAGACGGCCGGTCAGTTCATCCCTGTACGATTCGGACTCATTCCAGGTATCGCCGATTTCCACTCAGAAGTTCCCCCGTTCAGTCCTCGACCAACCCCGCATCCAGTTCTTCGAGGAATTCTTCCCGGATTTGCGCGCCGAAGATCTGCGGATGCCCGGAGCGCGTCGATGTGAAGATCAACCAGTCGCTGTCGGCGGTCAGATAAGGATGGGTGTGCGACCACTGATTGCCGTCGTGGACCGTGCAGCTGGCAATCACCCGGGCATAGCATCTCGAAGCGAAAGAACCGATGTAGATGGGAATCCCCTCTTCGCCGCCGGCATCCGCCACCCAGAAACGACCGCAGCGGGAGACGCTGACGTGGCCGAAACGGCTGGAGGTGCGACAGGCTGGAGTCGGTTCATCGACATCCAGTCCTGCAGTCCAAATATTGGCGTCCAGCCCCTCTTCGGATCCGGTGGATAGGAAGACCCGCCCGCTATCGCCGATCCAGGCCTCGTGTCCGGTGGGCCGGGGCGTGTGTGGCCGATCCACCGGCAGCCAGTCGATGCCGGTCTTTCCCACCTGGAGGACGCCCAACTGCACCCGGCTCACGTCGGGACTATTCGCCTGGATCAGGATGCGATTCTGCCCATCCTGGGAAAACTGCTCGTGCTTGAAATGCCAGTGGTCGGTGTCGGCCAGCGTCTGCGTCCGGCCGTTGCTCAGGTCGATCAGCAGCACCTGGCAGGTATTGTCGTTCCGGTGGACGCTGGCCGCGTAGAAGCCTCCGTCCGCCGAGACCGTGCCGTAGCTGAACCGTCCCTCTGCGGTGGGCAGCGACAGTAGATCCTCCCTCTCCAGGCTCAGATAGTTGCACCGTTTCAACAGGAGTTCGCCGCCAGCTTCTTCCTGAAAGTAGAGATGTTCACCCCAGGCGTGGAAGGCGGGAAAGCGAGGCATGGTGGTGAGCAGCGAATGCAAACTGCCGTCGTTCAGGTCCAAAATCGACAGACCACCCTCCCTGCCGTCCTCGGCATAGAAGCGGACGGCGATTCGGCTTCCCGTCGGGTCGGAGTAGGGTTGTTCGCCGTAGATATTGTCGGCCGGGCGGGCATCGTCGGTCAGCTGATATATCTCGGCACCGCTGGTGCTATCCGTTTCTACGAGTTTCATGGCGATCTCTCCAGTTTTTCCTTTTCATTTTTCGCTCGGTTTCGCTCGGTAATATACTCATAAAGGAAACGGCCACCCAGCGCTGTATCTGACTTTGAGTTGGAGAAGAAGATGGTCTATATGGGATGAAACGGATCTCCATAGTTCCTCGAAGCTCCCGACGACCGTCTATGGCTTCTCCTGACAAACGAGTGATGTGCGTTGCAGGAGCAATTCGACGGGGTTGTCCGTATCCAGGCCGTGGATTGTATCTGGCTGTGCACATGCACGCAGCAACCAGTACAGAGCCATCCGACGTTGGGCTGCCGAGAATCGGCAGCGCTCTGCGGCAGTCAGGTCGAATTGATCTACAAACCACTGCCATTTCTCATGCGGCGTGCCCCGGGAGCGGATGTGTTCGACTATGTGTGCCAAGTCTATTGCTCGATCCAGCCAGCCGCAGTACTCGAGATCGACCACCCTCAGTCGCCCATCTGCCCACAGGAGATTGGCCAGGTTGGGATCGCCGCGAGAAAAGACGGTCGAGGTTTGCTGAAGCAGTAGCTCGGGTTCGGAGCCCGACAGCCAATTGCCGGCCACATGGCACGCATCGGCGATCGATCCCTCGCGATGCAACTGGCCGAGCCTTTCCACCTCGTCTGCCATATGCACGAGAATAGGCCGCACATCCCAATCGATCGTCCACAGAGCATCTTCCGAGGAACGCGGGGTGATCGAGTGGATGGTTCGGATGGTCTCGATGACCGCTTCCAACTGCGCCTGCGTGAGATCGGCTTCACCCAGGGGAATACCCGGAACGAATTCCATGAGCAATGTCGCTGGTTTGGAATCTCGTTCGCAGTATGCAGGGCGTGGAGAGAATGGAAGCTGTCGTTCAGCAAAGAGGCAGAGTCCGCCCCATTCTCGCTCGCAGCGACTCCGGCCATCCTGCCTGAAGAGCTTCAGGCACCAATCCGACCCGTTTTGCCGCAGGCGGAAGAGGGAATTGTTGCCTCGTTCGTTCTCCAGAGGCTGGAAGTCGAGGGAGGTCAATAGAGAACGATCCGCAACTGTCGATGTGCCGAGTTCTGCACGGCGCACCGCCGCGACCAGATCGGCAGCTTGAGGGAACGCCGGGTTTGTGTATTTGAGCCATCGGGCGGGGAGGATAGTATCTGTCATGGTGTCTTTCCGCGAGGTAGTCTGTCCGTCACTTTTCGCAAGAGATAAAATAGTACATCTATAGTTTTTTCTGTCGAAATAAAACCGCTCCTGCGCCCGCATCATACTGTGCTTCCTCAAATCCAAAACGGTGATAAAGGGATAGCGCTGTCTGGTTGTTCTCTTGGACCTCCAGGGTGAGCTTACAGCATCCCAATGCTCGTGCCTTATTCTCTATAGCGTGTAGAATATGCCTTCCCACACCTCGCCCACGATACTCATCTCCGACATAGAAGTCGTGGATATTCAGCAGAGGGCGAGCCGTGAAGGTCGAAAATCCCAGGAAACAGGTTGCGAAGCCGAGAGGCTTTTTTTCATTGAAAGCAATGAAGACAGAAACGGCCGGATGTCTGCGCAAACCATCGATGAGCATTTCTCGACTCTCTTGGGAGAGATCTTGCCCATTGCCCATCGAATCTCGTGCAAATGCACGCACCATATTGAGTACGATCTCTTGGTGTTCTGAGTTTTCCAGGTCCGCTTCAAGAACCTGCCCGGACCATTCTATTTTTTCAACGATCATCCCGATTCCCTCTGTTCATGTCCTTTGTTGTGTTCATTGAATCCCCTATTCCAGCTCCGCCTCTGTCGGCACTATATATCCATAGTGCGTTTGGCGCGCGAGGATCCACAGTCCACAGAGCAAGGCGACGCCACCGCCCGCCACGTAAATTCCCGCGATTCCATACGATCGGCTTATCCACCCCAGCAGGAGCATTTCGCCGACGGTGATGACGGACCAGAACAGGCTAGCTGCAGAGGTGACCGTGGCGCGCGCGGTGCTGGCAACGCAGGCTTGAAGTCGTCCGTCCAGGAGGACCTGCACAGCGGTGCTCATCATGTAGGCCAGGAGGAGCGGGGCCAGTGCGGGGAGCGATAGTTTTAGGGAAGAGACGAGCACGAGCGCGCCGGTGGCGAGCGTCAGCGCGGGAAGGGGCCAGCGCATTCCCTTGAGTCGATAGGCGAGAAGCGCAGTCAGCGATCTGGCTCCGAAGAACGCGCCGGCGACTGCGCCGATCAGAAAGAGGGGGACGCCCGCCTCCTGGTACAACAACTGGTCGTACTCTTCGAGGGTGCCCATGATGCCGATGCCCAACTGGGCCAGGATGATGAAGCGGAGCATCGGGTTCGCCCGGATCTCGCGCCATGCGAGGCGAATGTATTCGAGGTATTGGCGCAGTCCGGTGCCCTCGGCCTGGTGGCGGGGAGGCTCGCTCAGGGGCAGCACGGCCACGGATGCAACCAGGAGCGCCGGCAGCGATAGGAGACAGACGTTTTCGAGGCCGAGGGGCGTGAGCAGGCCGCCCACGGCCATTCCCGCTGCCGAAGCGGCCGTGCCCAGGGTCAGCAGCCGGCCGCGTTGATCTTTTCGTAGGTATCCTGCTCTCCCCGGGCTTTGAGGGAGTCGTAGACGAGCGCCTCCCAGGAGCCGGACTGCAGGGCTTCGGCCAGGCCCCAGAAGAGAAACCCCAGGCCGTAGAGCAGGGCATCGCCGCGCGCGAAGTACCAGGTGACGAAGCAGAGTGACTTGACGAGGGGGGAGATCGCCACGACGCGCTTCCTGCCCAGGTAGTCGGCAAGGGCTCCGGTCGGCACTTCGAAGATGGCCAATGACAGTGCCCAGAAGGCGAGCAGCGCCGAAATTTCCATGGTGGAGAGTCCACGGAGGCTGAATAGCACGGTGTAGAACGCATAGGCGAAGATGAAGTCGTTGGCAAAGCAAGAGATGTAGAGATAGGGGTGGGGGCGTCGCATTCTTCTCAATGACTCTGGCTGAGTCTTCTCACTTCTGACAGATACGACGTGACATTGCGGTCCAGTTCGAGCGGATAGGCGTAGCCCAGATGGGAGCCAACTGCGGAGGCCAGGCGTCCGAATAGCTCGGCGATTTTGAACATGGCATTCCAGTTTTCTTCCGCACCAGCCCCGGCGAAGCTGGCCTCAATATCAGACCAGATGTGCGGGTCGAGCTGCTTTTTGAGCCACCTCCCATATGCACCCGGGTTGGACTGCCAGCTGCTGTCCATGCCTATGTACCAGAAGATGACGATTTTCAAGTCGCGATGATGCAAAGAGCCATCCAACATGTACTTGGCGAAGAAAAGTTCGTCGCGGTGTAAGTATTTGGCGACGTAGGTTATGTGCCACCAGAAGTGATGGACGATTTCCCGGTATTCGGCTTCTGTCGGCCGTTTTGTCCAATATTCGGAGTAGGTCGGCGGCACGGCATTGCCGGTCAGGCTGTCTTTGTCGAGCAGGATCTCATAGCCCATGTCGTTCACGTAACCGCCGTGCCGGGCGATATCTTCTTCCAAAACTTCCGTCAGCAGAATGGTAAAATCGATTCTGGATGCGTTCTTATAGAGGACCATGCATCCAGCGTTGCCTTCGATCCGTTGGCTGCCGTCGGGGTTTTCCGCGATGGTGATTTCGGTCAGTTCCCAGGTATACGGCTCGCGGACCAGAATCTCTCCGAAGGTCTCGGGCCACTGGTCGTTGAGAAACGGCTGCAGATCCCTGACAAACAGCTCGATATCGTAATCCGACAGTTGATCGACCGGCGCCTGGGGATTTGCCCGGGAACTGGTGAGGACCACCACTCGGATATTTTCGTCATCCTTCGCCCAGTCGGCTACCGCCCCGGCCATGTCATTTGTTGTGTTCATTGGTTTCCTTAGGCGACTGCGACCACGATCGGCCATTACAAGCATCTCATCTCTGAATTCACCGATTGTTCTCCTCGAGGACTGAGCGCAACAGGTTTTCCATTTGCTCGCGGAGGGCGTCATCTTGTGTATGGAGTACCGCCCAAGCAACAGATTCAAGCGGTACGTGCCCTGCCCAACCATTGGCGAGAAGTTGGGCAATACTGCCGCGGACTCGCCCTGAAGGGTCGTTCAGCAGAGGTAGCAAAAGGGGAATAAACTCCCCGAATTTTCGCTCTTCAGCCACATCGATCTGCAATAGGCGCCACGCTGCCGATTTTCTGACCTTCCGATTGGGATCTCGCAAAGCACGGGTCAGCCTTTCGATCGCCACCTCTGTCGCGACTCCGATATCTTCCATTGCACAAAGCGCATCGAGACGCTCTCTCGGATCGGATGAGAGTTGCCTGGCCAGGACGGCGTCGACACTACCGAAACGGTTCTGGGCCGCTATCCGGTGCTTCTGATGCCATTCTTTGTGCATACCGGCCAAGCCGGGTGTGCTGTTCTCGCTGTAGGTGAGTTCGTTCAGGAAGTCGATTGTATCGTTTGCTTTGCCCTCAATCAGGTTCGCTGCGCCGGGGCTCTGTAGATTGTTCTCATGTTCCCAGTGCCAACGGTGGATGAGGCGATCGATGAGCAGCATTTTTTGCCGCATGTCAGAGGTTTTGGGAAATTGAGCGATGTATTCTCTGATGAAAGGTTCGATGCCTTCGGCGTGCAGGTGTTTGCCCTTGAGGGTTTTCTTGTAGGCTTTCCAGGATTTTTTCCAATCGCACTGCGAGCAGGTGAGGAGCGCATCGGGCGCGTGGTTGTGATGGATAGTTTGGGCACAGCGAGGACAGGTGACTCGTCCTCGATATGCTTCCGTGGCGATGAGTATGCTTTCGCCGCGCGCCAAAAGACCATACCCGACATCGTCGATCAGGTCTTCATCTATAATTCCGCGTGCATCTGCGGCATAGAGGCGATAGATCTCTCTTTGGGTCAGCGGCGGAGCCCAGGGAGGATTGCGCTCGCTTTTTTGGGAGGGTTCCATATGGTTTGCTGTGGGAAGATATTAGTGCGTTGGTCAGATTGAAATAGAGGCGGCCCGTGAGAGGCCGTACCGCTCCCTCACGGGAGCAACCACCCTTTTGCCCGACGGGGTACGCGTCGGGTGACCCGGGGGTGATCGCCTTTGACCGCCAATACCAGGAGTGCAGCCGGCGCGAAGATGAAAGTCGAGTGCCGGACAAGCCCAATCGATTTCAAAGGAAGCCGGGGGGCTTCACAGTGTCAACTTATTTATAGCGGAGCGTCCTCGGCGTATTTGAAAAAGTTCGACTCCACCTGATCCGTTCACCCATTTATCGCCATGTTCTCAAAGAAAAATGGGAAGCAGCTGTTTGTCACTGCACCAGATCGTAGCACACCATTCTCTGTTTGAAGCGAAGATACAGCAGGCCGTTGGCGATGACCGGCCTGGTCCAGACAGGCCCCTTGATATCTCCCAGGGCTTTCGGCATTGCGGAGACCTGGACAAATCGATCCGGATCGGGACGCATGAGAGACAGGTTCCCCTTGATATCACAGCAAAGCAGATGGTCATCCACGAACATACAGGTTCCCCATCCCATCTGGTTGGTGGTCCATTTCTCATCCCCGGTTTCCAGATCGACGCACTTGAATGTTCCTTTGTTCTGAGAGCTGTCTCCGGAATAACCGTATAGGAGCCCGTCGATGATATACGGATCGGAATGCTGAGAGGCGATGACCTCACTTTGCCAGAGAATCTCCGCTCCCGAGAGGCCTGCCTTCAGCAGAGCACAACCCGATCCGTAGCCGGAAGTGATGAAAACTTTGTCGCCGATAACGATCGGAGTGCCCGCGTTCACGTCGTACGGCGTCTCCCACGGAATATCCCACAACTCATCGCCGTTCTCCGCATCGAGGGCGACAAGGCCTTTTCCGTGAAAGGAGAGCACCATCGTTTTGCCGGCTATCTCCATTCTCGTAAGGGCGGCATAGCCTGCTATTCCGTTGCCTCCCTTCCACACGACTTTCCCCGTCAGCTTATCGTATGCAATTGTCCGCGCCGTGCCTCCTCCCTGCACGATGACGCGGTCTCCCAGAATAAGCGGTGAGGAAGAGTGCCCCCACATGGGTACTTCGCCCCCCTCGTCGGCGACGTTTGTCCGCCAGAGTTCCTTTCCATCGAAGAGTGCCCAGCATACGAGTTCGCCGCTGCGGCCGAATGTGTAGACGCGGTCGTCGTCTATGGCGGGGGTTGCGCGAGGACCTGCGCCATGGCTGGCAGTAGTCTCCGCGCTGTACGATGTCTGCCAGAGCAAAGCACCATTGGTCGGATCGAGGCAGAAGACCAGATCTTTTTCCGTGGTGCGCCCGCAAACGATCAGACGGTTTCCCTGGACTACCGGCGCTGACCATGCCGCACTCGAATTCCCCTGGCACAGGTAGTCCACTTCCCACAGCTTTTCCAACCCCCCGGACCAATCCCTGATGATGCCCGTGACGTCACTGCGACGGTCTCCTCTGGACCCCTGCCAGGAGATCCAGTCGGCACTTCCCTTTGTCAGCGGCTCCAGAGATTGAGATACGGGTATAGGGATAACCTCTGTCTTGCCACTCAATTCCTCTGTACCCGCGAGAATCTCCAGTCTGGACCAGGACAGAGCGCCGAAGATGAGTATCGCAACCAATACGACACCGATAATACCGAATGTCCACTTCTGCCACTTTTTCATAGTACCGGCTCCTTCATTTTCTAGCCCGTTCGGCTAAATTTTCCAGACGCAAACGATATGCTCTGCAATGGTGCGAATATCGACGGCAAAGGTGGGCTCATGGGTATGATAGCTCGACTTTGAACCTGAAAGAGCTGTATGCTCTGTGTCTCTGCTTCTCAAGCATCATTTCTTGACATTCCCTTGCTGCTTTAGTTAATTCAAATCAAGTGCTCTGAAGGGAGCCCTCAGTCCGCGGTAAGGGTCAAACCCACCTTCTTTTTCTCGACATATATGCCTTCTTTCAGCCTGTATACGCGGACACCAGGCGTTAACGAGAGAGGGTCACTATGTCCCAGCTACTTCTTCGCCAGCCCCGACTGCCCCGCAACCCCCACACAGACTCACTCAAAAAGCAGGCCCGGCAGTTATTTAAACCCTAATGTTGCAAAAAAAGCCCTTGAAATGTGTGTTTGAATTTACGCCTGTTTCTGTAAGGCGTCGAGGAAATGCATCAGATCGCTTTCAACCGTGGGATTGGGACTGAGAGTTAAGGTCAACT